>Ga0153985_1000019_pt1 | contig 52992 bp, 57 predicted proteins | sample TSGA069MetaG_FD_104715 | JGI IMG/M metagenome (GOLD analysis project Ga0153985, IMG submission 104715) | Attine ant fungus gardens microbial communities from Georgia, USA - TSGA069 MetaG | ecosystem: Host-associated > Fungi > Mycelium > Unclassified | place: USA: Georgia, Alexander Wildlife...
ATCCTATGAATCGGCCTATGAAAACGTTTCATTTGCATAGGCTTAGTTCAGTGCACCTTCTTTTCTAAAGACACTAGGAAAAGAAATCATTTTTCATCTTGACTTATCACCACTATGCTTTTTCCAGCTATTGTATTGAGTTAGCTCACATATTCGTACACATACGATTAGTGGAACTTGCAAAGTGTTTGAATCAAATGTCTAAAATTCATAAACATGGTACAATCAATAAAGAAATTATATGCCGAATAGGATGTATTTAAAATAGTGTAGATAAAGAAGAAAGTGTTTGATTCTAAGGTGGTGGTTAAATGGATGTAACGGCAACGCAATATATCAGCTTCTATCAATTTCTCAAAACATTGGACTGTTACTTGGATGATGATGGGCAAATGCTTAATGAGGTCCAGCGTTTTTCAGATAGCTCTCAGCGAGAAATCGCGGCATTCGTAACGAAAGGAACGAGTGAACAGATCGAGGTTCCAACTGATTTTATTCGAATGTTGTATGTGATGAAGGGAACTGCCGCTGTTCGAATCGATGGTTTAGATAAAACGCTGGATACGGGCGGTCTGGTCATTGCGAATGGGGCGGCAGAGCTTTCGTATCACGGAGATCTTGAGACGGAGGCCATCGCCTTTTATTTCAAACCCAGCTACTTTACGGAATCGCTGTTGGGTCAGTTTTTTGAAGAACCGTTGCTTTACCGCTTTTTTGTGGAGGCTTTGAGTGACGAATATAGAGGGATCGCACGTTTTCTGGTTTATGATTTTGCGGAGGTGACCGACGTGCATTTTTACGCCTTGCTGTTATTGAAACAAGTCGTGAAGATGGCGTATTTCAATAATAAGGTTACTAAATCGGCGTTTATACTTTTGATTGTCGAGATCAGTCAAGCGGATACTAGACGGCTAATCGCCAAAGACAGCTTTGTGTCTAATGGTCAGTTGACTGAGGAAATCCTAGCCTATATTGATGCCCGTTTGGAACAAGTGACTCTAGAAGAAGTTGCACAAAAATTTCATTTTCATCCGAATTACTTGTCGAGTTTATTGAAGGAAAAGACCGGACATTCGTTTACCGAAATCGTCTTGTTCCGAAGAATTGACCATTGTAAAAGCTATTTGGTGCAAACCGATCTGACCATTCAAACGATCGTGGAGCGTTTGGGCTATAAGGACAAAGCTTTTTTCTACAAACGTTTCAAGCAGATCGAAGGAGTTACACCGCGTCAGTATAGAAAAATGCGAGAGGAAGAAAACTAATGTATGAAGATATTTTTGCCGAGGTTCACTTAACCGTTGTTGAGCAGCCGATCGAATGGGTGGATGAGTTGCCGCTGTATCGAGGGCATATCAAAGAATTGCCTTTTATCACGGGAGAAGGGCCTTCGAAAAAGGTGCTATACCGTCAGCTGGCGGAGCAATATCAAGAATATGCGGTATTGAACAAAGAGGAAGATAAAGAAGAAGAGATGACGTCATCGTTATTAACAGCGGATCAATTGTTGAAATATTATGATGGCGAGACCTTCGATGGTTTTTCTTTGAGAGAGCTCTTGAAGGACGAATAGAGCAAGTTTGTATACCTTTTCAGCTATTTCCGCTAGACTAAAAAGAAAAAAAGGGCGTGAAGCGATGTCACCGATCGAAGAATACATCAACGACGCTGAAAAAGATCAGCAGCCAATGTTGAAGGAAATCTATCAACTTATCAAAGAAATGGTTCCAGTAGAAACAACAGAAAAACTATCTTATGGCATGCCAACCTTCTATTTAACGGAGAATTTGGTTCACTTTGGTGCCATGAAGAAGCATCTGGGATTCTATCCAACCCCTAGTGCAATGACAGCTTTCGAGAACCAGCTGAAAGATTATAAAACGTCAAAAGGAGCCTTGCAGATTCCCTATACAAAGGAGCTTCCGACTGAATTGATCACCGAAATGGTTCGTTTTCGTCTGAAGGAAGTGGTGGAGAAAAATGCTTAAAGGACTAGAGATTATGCTATATGTCAACGATGTTGCAGGGGAAGCGGCTTTTTGGCAGGAAGGGTTAGATGGAACAATCGTTTCGCAGCAAACAATGCCTGACGATTCTTTGCAGGTCACACTAGAATTATTCGAGTCAGTGCATTTAGTATTGTTCGATCGCAAATTTATTGAAGAGGTTTCACCAGAGGTGGTTGATAACGTCCCTTCGTTACTATTGAACGTGTCGAATTTAGATGATTATTATACCCGATTACAAAAACTTAGCCCCAAAGTGAATCCTATTATGGAACAGGGCGGCAAACGGCTGTTTAATTTTGCAGATCCTGAAGAAAATTATTTTGTTTTGAGTGAATGACCTTTAAGTAATTGAAGGTTATTTTTTTGTCAGTCGCGCTTTTTGCAGTATTTAAGAAAAGCCGGTCCAACACTAGTTTGTCTCTGTTTATGATCAAACAGTTTAGCGAGAGGATATGCGTACGAAAATAATCCCATTTTTCCGAAGTATGAAAAATGGTCCCTTCCCCTTGAGTTAGCTGTCAGTCGCGCTTTTTGCAGTATTTAAGAAAAGCCGGTCCAACACTAATTTGTCTCTGTTTATGATCAAATAGTTTAGCGAGAGGATATGCGTTCGAAAGTGCAACCTTGGTTAATAGCTAGCTTTTGGGGAAACTCATTGAATCCTTTATTGTTTATATGATGAATATCATCAAACTGTTACTGGATTTAAGTCAAAATCCTTGTGAATTGTTGTATTATCTTAAGAGGAAAAAGAGCTTTCATTGATTAATTTTTTTAGAGGAGAGTATTATGGTTCAAATTTTGTTGGGACTGCTAGGTGTCCTATTGGTTTATTATCTTTTTTATTTTGTTCGCGATCTAATCGCAGAACGGGGGAACTGGGGCGGCGGAAATTTCTTTGTTTCTGGTGTGATCGGTTTTATTACAGATGCGATGGATACGTTAGGAATCGGAAGCTTCGCACCGACGACGATGCTGTTGGAAACGACGAAGCAATTAGACAATGACCGTCAATTGCCAGGAACATTAAATGTTTCTCATACCGTTCCGGTAATTATTGAAGCCTTTATTTTTATCACAGTAGTAAAAGTAGCACCGCTGACATTATTCTCATTAGTGATCGCAGCGATCGTCGGCTCTTATGTCGGTTCGAAAACCGTTAGTAAGCTGCCTGAAAAAAAAGTGCAATTTTATATGGGGATCGCATTGATTATTACTGCGGCATTGATGGCGTTGAAACAATTGGGGCTGCTTGATTTGTTGGGAACGGGAAATCATTTGACCAGCTTGACTGGAGTAAAATTGATCATCGGAATCGTCGGGAATTTTATTTTAGGAGCGTTAATGACGATCGGTGTTGGCTTGTACGCGCCGTGTATGGCGATGGTTTACATGCTGGGTTTGAGTCCGTTAGTCGCATTTCCAATCATGATGGCTTCTTGTGCGGGTCTAATGCCTGTTGCGGGAACCAACTTTATTAAATCGGGAGATTATTCCCGTAAAGTCAGCTTAGGGATTACAGTCGGCGGGATTATCGGAGTGATCATCGCGACGCGTTTCGTTACCGGTTTAAATATGACTGTTTTAACTTGGATCGTGATTGTAGTGGTTCTTTATTCAGGAGTCACTTACATTCGTAAAGGAATGCACGAGGTTGCAGGCAGCTTGAAGAAGTCTTAGATAGAAATCTCTAGGGCTTTTTTAAATTAATGGAATCGATCTGTTCACTCGCTGGTTTTTAGTGGATAATAAGTGAAAGAATTTACTGATAGGAGACATTATGGATCAGGAATCATTCATCATCGACCTGCTTTCTGCTGGTGAGGCGATTTATAAACGAGTACGAAAAAATCGACAAAAAAATATGATTTCGGCTTTTCTATTTTTGATTGGAGCCTGTGTGCTGTTTTTCGGCGTTGGAAGTTTTGTTTATCAACGTTTAGCGCTGCGGGTACACTCGATCGACAGCGGGTATTGGCTACGGGGAAGCTACCATTTTTCATTGGTTCTGGGGATTTTGAGTGTAACGGTGGTCGGGCTGTTTTTTCTCGTGAATATCCTTCAGGGAATTTTATTGCGGCGTTCATTTCAACGTTTTTTGGAACGGCATGTAAGAAAAGCGTTGAAGTATCCGATTGTTTATCAGGATTGTGAGGCTTATTACTTAGCGGAAGAAGCGCAAAAGCCGGCGTTTCGTCTAGTGAAGTCAGAGTGTCTTGAATTGACCACAACGTTTGATGGCGCAACGATCTATTTAGGGGATTGCCAAGAGTTTTGGGGAGTTACGTCTATTCAACTATTTGTACTAAATGATGAAGCACCGCTATTACCTGTAGCGTTTCCGAAGACACAAGGCGTTAATCGAAAGTGGTCATTGTTGATGATCAGCTTGGTTTTTCTTGGCGGAGCGGGGGTTTTTGCTTATGATGGGCTGATTCGAAGGCAAACCCTGTATGGTGGTACTTCAGAATCGTCACCTTCGACGACGTCAAGTGAAGCAGCATCGTTGACGAGTGATGAACTGCTGACACAACAGGGAGAGGCTCCAACCAAAAAGGTGAATCAGACCAACCAGTTGGATTTAAATGGACAGACCAATGAACTTTACCTGACGACGGACAGCGGAACGACGTGGTCGTTTGTACCATTGAAGCCTGAATGGCTGCGCTCCGGCAGTTATTTGCTGACTAGCGGTGAGATTCCGATGGGCTATTGGATGGATAAAAGCTATGATGTTTCTAAGGAGTTCTCTTGGTTCATCTATTCGGAGAACGAGAAGGAGCTGTTTTTCCTATTCTCTATGGATAATGGAAAGACATGGCATCAATCGCTCATTTCTGAAATGGCTCAAAGAATGCGTTATCGAAAAGCCCAGTTTTTCGCTGATGGCAGCGGGGTGCTAGTGTATTCTAACGCATCGCCAGAGGTTTCATCAGAAGGTCTGGAAATCTATCAGACGAATGATCGAGGCAAAAATTGGTCAAGAAGCAATGGTACTACGATCGGTCAACCCGTTCAAAATGTCAGTTTTGTTAACCCGACATTAGGCTTCGTTTCGACAAGAGAGCAGCTGTACTACACAAATAATGGGGGCAGTTCCTTTAAGGAAGCGGTCGTGACGATTCCGGCAGAGTATCAAACTGGTGGGCTCGATCTTTTTCAATCACCTAACGAAGTGACTCAGGTCAGTGCCAATCAGCTAGAGACTAAATTTTATTTGCTGAAAAAGAGCGGTATTGATCAAGGAAAAATGTTTGCCTGCTTGTACCGTTCTTCCGATAATGGCGAGACGTGGCAATTTGCGGAGCAGCTGTCACAGGTGATGCCGACTGACTAACGTTTCAGCGCGCTAAATGATATAAAAATATTTCAGGACACTTTCTCAACGTGAGAGGGTGTCTTTTTTGTCGATGGATTTTGTTTGAATAAATGGCAAGGGCTGTTTACAATAAGGACGATTGAACGAAGAGAGGCGATTTGATGGACGTAACGATGGATGATTTTCAATTATTCGAACGTGATTTCTTTACTTTCAAGCAGTTGAAGGAAGTGTATTCAAACGAGGAACTAGAACAAATAAAACAAAATTATAAAGAACACTGGCAAAAGTGGAAAGTGCTGCAGCAGACAGTCGCGCGAGCATTGCCGGAGTCGTTTCATATGGAAAAACCTAAAATTGAAAGCTGGACCAACGGCTGGAATTTGCGGACTCATTTTTGGAGTGCATATCGTGATCCAAAGCACGAGAATCAGAATGCCTGTCTGGCCGTTCTGTTAAATAAAAAGCAGTTTCAAGTTTATTTGATGTTCCAGCATTATAAAAGCGATAAACGAAGCGGAAGTCTAGCGGCGTACAATCATTTACTGACGACTTTGAACGAATGGAGCAAGGGGATAGCTATCAAGGATTATTATATCTGGCCGCAGGTCGAGCATGAATTGGAGGATCATCTTCTATTATCGACGTTTCTAGCTGATAATGCACAGCCTGAGAAGCTGGTGCATGCGATGCAGGACCGCAGTTTCCAACTGGGGAAATTGTACTTCAAAACAGCAACGCTCCCAAATATCGTTGAAACGACTGTTCAAACGATGGAGGAGCTAGCTCCTTTGTATGTTGCTTTAAATCATTAGATAACCATCATAATGTTTCATCCGCAGTGTCAAAACATTCTTTTGAACGTATAATAATTGAACACCAACTACTAAAGGAGAGCTGTAAAATGAAGGAACTAGATTTATCTAAATCCTTGTTCGAATTAGTCACTCTTTATCCTGAGATCAAGGATTTGATGTATAAATTAGGTTTTGACGCGATTACAAAACCAGGAATGCTGCAAACCGCAGGACGGTACACGACGATTCCAAAGGGAGCGAAAATGAAGCACATTCCGTTGGAAGAAATAATCGAGATGTTTGAAGCAAACGGGTTTACTGTGAAAGGAACGAGATAATGGAACGAACGAGAGAAGAACGCCAAGAAAGAATCGTCGAAATTTTGTCATTGCTGCATAAGGGCGGTTCCTTTGAAGAGGCCAAAGATTTATTTAATCAAGAATTTGAAGGGGTCGATGTGACCGAGATCACAGCTGCAGAAAAAGCGCTGATCCAGAGCGGCTTGAACCCGCAGGAGATTCAAAAATTATGTAATATCCATGCCGCTGTCTTCAAGGGCTCAATCAATGAAATCCACCGCTCTAATCTAGAACATGAGCAGCCGGGACATCCGATCCACACCATGAAATTAGAAAATCAAGTAGTGCAGTCTTTATTGACAGATGAGGTCGACGGACTTTTGAACAAAATCAAGGCTGGAGATTGGTCGCAAAAGGACCGTCTGCTTCATGCGTTGGAAGATTTGATGTAGCTCGATAAGCATTATGCGCGCAAAGAGACCTTGATTTTTTCTTATATGGAAAAATACGGGATTACAGCACCGCCTAAAGTAATGTGGGGTGTTGACGATGATATCCGTGATCAAGTCAAAGCCTTGATTCAATTAGTACGTTCGGAAAAAGTCGCCTATAATCAAATTGCCGAAAAATGGGAAACGGCTAAAAATGAAATTGAAGAAATGATTTTTAAAGAAGAAGAGATCATGGCACCCATGACATTAGATGTTTTCAGTTTAAAGGATTGGGAAAAAATTGCTGAAGATAGTTTTGATATCGGTTTTGCTTTTATCCCGGAACCACTTCCCTGGAAGCCTAGCGCGGCATCTTTAGAAAAGGAATTGGAACGTGAGCCGGCGCGCCAGTTGGCGATTCAGCAGGCAAAAGAAACGACAGAAGGAATTGCGGCGGGTCTGGTGGCAGAAGCTGACGAAGCTTCCGTTGAAGAGCATTATGATTGGGAAAATCAGGTATCCGCTGAAACGGTAGTACTGCCGACAGGGACATTGAAGATGGAAGAAATGATCGCCCTGTTTCAAGTACTGCCAGTCGATCTGACCTTTGTGGATCAGGAAGACCGCGTGCGCTTTTTCTCAGAAGGAAAAAGTCGAGTCTTTCCTCGTACAAAATCAGTTATTGGCCGAGAAGTTGTAAACTGTCATCCGCCAAAGAGTATGCATATCGTTCAGCAGATTTTAGATGATTTCCGTTCGGGGACCCGTTCAGAAGCCGATTTTTGGATTGATATGCGTGGTAAAAAAATCTATATCCGCTATTTTGCACTAAAAAACGAAGCGGGTGAATACCTGGGCTGCTTAGAAGTCACCCAGGATATCACTGAAATCCAAGCCATCGAAGGCCAGAATCGTTTGCTAGATGGAGAAACTAAATAAGGTCTAAAAAAGAGCGATCGCAAATTTGATCGCTCTTTTTTTGGCTTCTTGATACTAATCAATTCTTTCTCACGGTGATCTTTGTAAACTGAGAATGAAAAGAAGAGGAGTGAGAAAAATGATGTATCAGAAAAAAATAATAGGACATAAAACAGCGATCACTTTCATCTTGTTCGGAAAAAGGACCTGTGACAAGACTTTTGTCACAGGTCCTTTCCGTGTTTATTCAAATGCTTTGTTGACATCTTCCAGCATCATTTTAACGGATTCTAATCCGCCGCCGCTTAGGTACCAAACATCTGGCTGTAATGAAATGACTTTTTTGTCTTTGCCGGCAGTTGTTTGAGCAACTAGTTCGTTGTCAGCAACATTATTATTGCTGTCGTCGCCGCCGATTGCTTTTGTCCGGTCAACGACAAATAATACATCTGGATTTTTGTCTAGGACATATTCATAAGAGACGCTTTGCCCATGAGTAGATGCTTTGATGGCATCGTCGGCTTCCGCAAAACCGAAAGTATCGTAAATGATCCCGAAGCGTGAATCTTTTCCATAAGTAGATAATTGTCCTTCGTTAACTAGAACAGTCAGTGCTTTATCTTTGCTTTCGGTTGCTTTGTCTTTGGTTTCTTTGATGCTGGTTTCAAGTGCTGCTAATTGTTTTTCGGCAGCTTTTTCTTTGCCGAAGATCTGCCCTAAGGTCTCAACATTTTGCTTAATCGAATTCCAGGTATCGGAAGTGTCTACTGCTAGATACATTGTTGGGGCGATTTCTTTTAGCTGTTCTAAAAAGTCGCTTTGACGACCAGAAATAATGATCAAATCTGGTTTCATTTGATTGATTTTTTCTAAATCTGGTTCCTTGATTCCGCCAGCTGAATCGACCTTTTTATAGTCCTCTAAGTAAGCAGGCAAATTATCCGTTGCTGCGCCTATGACTTTATCGCCTACGCCTAAAGCATCCAAGGTGTCTAAAGACCCATTATCGAAAACGACGACCTTTTTAGGATTTTTTGGCACAGTCACTTTTCCGTTAGAATCCTTCACTTCAAGTGTTTCCTCTTTGGCGGAGCTGCTTGTCGCGACTTTGCTCGTCGAATCACTGCTTCCTTCATTATTTGTCGAACCGCAGCCGGCTAAGCCTAAACCAAGTACTACCATTGATAAGCCAACAATATATTTTTTCATTTCTGTTTCCTCCTAATTTATAATTAAAGACCTCATTTGTTAAATGAGTCTAAACACCATTTTTAGTTGAAATACATACAAAATCGTTTACCGTCTAATTCGCAGATTTTTATATCCATTTCGTATAACGCGTTCAATACATGGGGCTGAATCATTTCCTCCATCGTTCCGTGGGCGAAGATCGCGCCATTTTTCATCGCAACGATCTCATCGGCATAAGTCGCCGCGAAGTTAATATCGTGAATCACCAGCAGGATAGTCTTGTGTTCTTCTTCGACTAAGCGCCGCAGGGTCTTCATTAATTGGACAGAATGATTCATGTCCAGATTATTCAAGGGTTCGTCCAAGAGAATATATTCGGTATCCTGCGCTAAGATCATCGCGATATAGGCCCGCTGCAGCTGACCGCCGGATAAGGTATCGATCCTATCATCGGCCATTTCGACTAGACCGAGTTTTTCTAAGGCGTAATCGATCAAGTCTTGATCATCGCCAGTCAGCCGGCCTTTTGAATAGGGGAAGCGGCCAAAGCTGACAAGTTCGCGGACCGTGATTCGCAGATTAACGCCGTTGCTTTGTTTTAGGATCGATAATTTTTTCGATAATTCATTGGAGCGCCAAGCCTTGACCTCATTGTGATCAAGATAAATTTGCCCTGCATCGATGGAAATCAAGCGGCTGATCATGGATAGTAAGGTACTTTTTCCAGCGCCGTTTGGTCCGATAAAAGCCGTCAGTTTTTCTTCCGCGATAGGCAGGCAGACCTCGGAGATGACTTTTTTCGCGCCGTAATTTTTTGATACTTCTCTGATATCGATCATCTTTGCCGTCTCCTCTCATAAATAATTTTCCAAATGAAGTACACGCCGCCGATGAACTGGGTCACCACACTGACTGTTGTCTTTAATTGAAAAACGTGCTCCACTAAAAACTGACTTCCGACTAAAAAGATGATTCCTAACAAAATTGCGGTAGGAAAGAGATAGCTGTGACGATAAGTCGGCATCAGCTGGTAGCTGATGTTGGCGACGATAAATCCTAAGAAGGTGATCGGACCGACTAATGCGGTAGCTGTTCCAGTTAAGAGGCTGACTAAAAATAAAATCAGAATCTGAAATTTATTTAGTGAGATTCCAAGGTTCGTAGCTTGATCGCCTCCTAAATGAAGGACATCCAGATAACGGTTGACCGCCAACAAAACGAAAGAACCTAGCAGGATGATTCCCGCTGCTAGACCCAAGTGAGTTGTATTGACATTGCCAAAGCTGGCAAAAAGCCGGCCTTGCAGCAAGTCATATTCATTTGGTTCCATCATCACTTGCAGGAAATTGCTTGTGCTGCTGAATAAGGTGCCGAAGATCATTCCCAGCATCAGCAGAATGAATAAATCGTTTTGCTGCCGCTTTAGCAAGACATTAGCCAGAAGCAGACTCAATAGTGCCATCAAAAGAATACTAATCAAAAAGGTAGAGGTCTGTTCCTGTGACAGCATGTTGACACAGCCCACGATAAAGAACAGCAAAGTTTGGATCAACACATACAAGGAATCTAAACCTAGAATATTCGGCGTTAAAAACTGGTTTTGAGTCAGGGTTTGAAAACTGACGGTCGCCATTCCAGTTGCGAGGGTGACAAGTAAAAAGGCCGCAACCTTCTTCCCCCTCAGTATCAAGGCAAACTGGAAATTTCCATAGGTATTATAGGTCAAATAAAGCCCACATAAGAGCAATGCGAGGACCGTGAGTCCGACCAGCAGCAGCTCCTTTTTTGGCAGAGAGAAGTTCATGCACGTTTCCTCCTAACCAGTAAGTAAATAAAAATCAGACTGCCTAAAATCCCAACAGTCAAGCTGACCGGGACCTCGTAAGGTGCGATAACGACTCGTGAAAGAATATCGCAGGCCATTAAAAATAGACTGCCGCTCAATGCGGTAATCCATAGATTCTGCTTTACATGATCGCCGTAAATCAGCGAAACAATATTCGGGACGATCACTCCTAAGAAAGGCACTGTGCCTACCATGATCAAAACCAATCCGCTGGCGGCTGCAACTAAGCCGATCCCCAGCATCTGGGTTAAACGATAATTGATTCCAAGATTGACGGCGACATCTTCACCTAAGCCAACAATCGTGAAGTAATAGGCAAATAAATAAATAATAAAAAATAATGGAATCGTCAGATAGAGCAGCTCGTAGCTTCCTTTAGCCACTAATGAAAAATTGCCTTGCAGCCAAGAGGACATATTTTGGATCAATTGAAACTGATAAGCAAAAAAAGTAGCGACCGATCCGACGATATTCCCGAACATTACCCCCAATAAGGGTAAAAATATCGGATCTTTTGTTGGAAGCAGCCGGCTTATCCCCAAGAAAACCATCGTCCCGATAAAAGCAAAAATAAAGGCGGCCAAGGTTCGAATGGCAGTAGGGGCGTTAGGCAAAAAGAGCATGACCAACAAAATTCCTAAACGAGCACTATCCATTGTGCCGGCGGTTGTTGGTGAAACGAATTTATTTTGTGTGAGGTGCTGCATGATCAGACCGCAGATACTCATCGTTGCGCCAGCCAATATCAAGCTGACGGTACGTGGTACACGGGTAGCGGCAAGGATCAGCCACTGTTCTGAATCTCCTTGAAATAAAGCTTGCAACATCAAATCTTTTACTCCGATAAAAAGAGAGAGAGCGCTTAACAAAATTAAAACAAGAACAATTCCCTTCCTTTTCAATTACTCACTCCTCCGTTAATTGATAATGATTCTCATTATCCCTGATTATAAAGTTTAGGTGAAAAGTAAAACAAATGCAAGTTATTTTTAAACGTTTTTTTTATTAAAAATGACAACATTCAACAAGGGATGGATAAATTAACTTACTATCATGGGGTTTGTATTGAGGAGATTTATGATAGATTTTATATTGAACAATTGTGTAAGGATGAATTTAGCTGCCAAACAAAAAAGACTAGGAAGTTCTTCCCAGTCTTTAAATAAAGTATGTTATTTTTCTTTTCTAAATGTAACTAGAATCGCGCTTCTTGAGGCAATGACATTCGGCATATAAGAATGGGTCACGAACTCCCAGCCTTCGTTTGTCCGACTATTGATCAAATCATCTAACTGCTCCAAATCATCCACACTGGCACTATCCTTAAACCATTTCACGGATGTTTCTAAAACTTCACTTCGGTATGTCCACATAGTTTAACTCCTCCTTTTTTATCATTATAGAATGATAAAAGGGCTGAGCGTCAAATTTGAAATGATTGTTTCAAAAAAAGCCAAGAAGGCAGGTTCGAACCTGTTTCTTCAGTAAAAGAGAAACTATAGTTTCCAGCAGATCAGTCATCTCTGTCAGCCAGCAGCTCCTTATAGGTCTGTTGTTTGTTTTCTAAAAAGGTCAGGTGCTCATCGATTTTTCTTTTCTCTGTTAATAAACGATTTCTTTGAGTAGCCAAAAGCTTCATTCGTTTTTCAATCGTTTGGTCACCTTGGCTTCTCAGCTTCGAATACTTCTTGATCGTTTCTAAAGGCATGTCGGTTTGTTTTAAGCGATGGATGAATTGCAGCCAGTCAATATCCGCATCGCTGTATTCACGATAACCGCTTTTGTTTTTAGCAGGGGCGCTGATCCCTAATTCTTCATAATAACGCAGTGTTGGGATGCTGAAGCCAGTCATTTTGGCGACTTCACTGATTCTATACATTGTCTCGCTCCTTATTGGCGTCGGTTTTTTTATAAATCTCCTTGCTGTAAAGCCCACTTGATAGTTTATAGTACTTTACCATAAAGGAGGCAGGAACTGCTATGAGTGATAAAAGAATGGAACAAGGGATCAAGAATTTGAAGGAAATTGATGGGAAAGCGGGAGAACGGGTAATCGAGTCTCTCCAAGACATTGCGCCAGATGTTGGAACGTACATCTTGGAGTTTGCCTTTGGTGATATTTACAATAAAGATACGTTGTCTTTTAGGGAACGGGAGATCATCACCATCACTAGTCTGCTGACGCAAGGAGATACCCAAAATCAGTTGATCGTCCATATTAATGGGTCGCTGAATGTTGGGATCACAGAAAAAGAGATCATCGAGGTGTTTACCCACTGTATCCCATATGTCGGCTTCCCCAAAGTCTTAAACGCGATTGCGATAGCCAAAGAGGTTTTTTCCACGAGAAGCGCATAGTTTTAGTTGTCATTTTACACAAGCTATTGACATCTCCCTACCAACTTAGGTACCGTTAGTATAGCAACAGTGAATACGCTAACAAAAAAAGGAGGAGATATGTACAATGTTTGATTTAAATGGAAAAGTAGCAGTAGTAACAGGTGCCAGCAGCGGGTTGGGCCGGGATGCAGCACTCGCGTATGCGGAAGCCGGTGCAGACGTGGTCTTATTAGCTAGACGTTTGGAACGGTTAGAGGAAGTAGCTGAAGAGATCAAGAAAATGGGCCGTGATGTCTTAGCGATCAAAATGGATGTGACGGATGAAGCGAATGTCAAAGCTGGAATCCAACAAGCCTATGATCACTTTGGTCATCTGGATATTTTATTGAACAACGCGGGAATCGCTGTACGCGGCGGTGTCGACTCCTTAACAGTAGAAGACTTCGATAAATCGATGAATGTTAATGTGAAAGGAATCTTCCTCGTTAGTAAATATGTGGTAAAACACATGATGGACAATAATTATGGCCGAATCGTCAATGTGGCTTCAATCAATGCGGTCATGGCTGATAAAGAAGATGTATTTATCCGTCATTCATACAATGCCAGCAAAGCGGCAGTTTTAGGATTGACAAAAGGGATGGCAGCCAGCTATGGAAAATACAATATTACGACCAACGCGATTGGACCAGGCTTGTTCGAATCTGAAATGACAGAAGATACCTTGTTCAAATCAGAAGACTTCTTAAATCTATATCAAGGTTTGAATCCAATGAGCCGTCCAGGAAAACACGGGGAATTGAATGGAACGATCCTTTATTTCTCAAGTGACGCATCAAGCTACACGAATGGTCAATTTATCGTCGTTGACGGCGGAATGTCGATCGTTTAAGCAGAAACGTTCATGGCACTTTCTCAATTTGAGGAAGTGCTTTTTGTTTTTTACCGCTGATTTTTTTATTACTGTCCTCTTTTATTGTTATCTTTGCTACAATCAATAGAGAATAAAGACTTATAAATCAGTATCAACGCTGATAGAACAGGAAGGATACAAATGAAAAATTGTCCGAATTGTGGTCATGAAAATTTGGCAGAGGCTCGTTTTTGCGAAGAATGCGGGCATTCTTTTATGATGGGAATTTCTGAAGAACCGGAAATTTTGGCAGAAGAGGGAAAGAATGAGGGACCAGAAAATAAACGTTTTTGTCCGAATTGCGGAGAAACGCTCCCGGCTGATGCAGAATTCTGTCCGAATTGCGGTCAGCGGTTAAAAACAGCGATGAAACCGAAAGCACCTATGAGAAAACCACTATCAAAGAAACAGAAAATCGGGCTGGGTGCTGGTCTGGCTGCAGTTGTACTGCTGATCGGCGGCTTGATGTTTGGCCGCTATTATTACAGTTATCCGCAACAATTAAGCCGTTGGGAACGAACCTTCAAAACACAAGATCCTGAAAAAATCGCGGCCGTCGTTACATCAGAAGATCCGAATTATAAAGTGTCCGCCGCAAATCTGAAAAAATTTGTCAGCTATTATCAAGAAGGCAATCATAAAGCTGATTTCACTGATTTTTTGACTGATTTAAAAAACAATCCGAGTGAGTTAGAGGACTTCTCGATCCAAACAAAGGGAAAACATCTGGGCCTATTTCCACGTTATCAACTAGTGATCCAGCCGGTCTATCTGACGGTGACGACGGATCAAGCGGGGATGGAGCTGTCATTGGATGATAAGAAATTGGCCACCTCCAAAGGCACCAACTATCAGACAACATGGGGCCCCTTGACACCTGGGAGCTATCAGGTCGAAGGAAAGTTAGACAGTGAAAAATCCGCTTCTAAACAAGCGTTGATCCGCTATCATAATCCTGAATTCGAGACGAATAGCCACGTAGCGATCAATCTGCACAAGATTTCTTTCAAAGTCACGTCGAATATTGATGGAGCGAAGGTCTTACTGAATGATAAAACAGTCGGAACGATCGAAAAGGGACAAGCAGAGGTTAAAGACGTTGTTTGGCATCAAGGAATGGAGGTTCAGCTGACCTTTAAAACAGCCAGTGATCAGCTAAACAGCGAGACGTATCAAATCGCGGCGAGTGAATTTTCAGCCGCTGACTACAAGGCGGACAGTTATGCTTCAGAGATTAATTTAAACTTTGATAATGTCCAATCAAAAACGGATGTGCAGAATTTCCTGGATAATTTGTACAGTGATTTTTCAGGCTATTCGTCTAAATACAGCGATTTTGGCGCAGCTGAAAAGAGCGATTTAGCGGAGTATTTTGTCAATGGATTGAGCAATACAGATGAAAAGGATTTCGAGAAATTTATCAATGAATTTCGCACCAGTGATAAAAAATCGCGGATCAATGCCAAAGCGAAGGTGGAGTCTATCAGTATGACGGGTAAGGCGTTCGGTGAGACGTTAAGGGGTGCAAAGGTTTATTTTCGTGAAGATTGGGAAGTTCTTTATTTTGATCTGCAGGGCAAGATGTTTGGAATGATGAGTGATCAGCCAAGCGATGATGCGATCATTACATTGAAAAACCTGCCGGAAAAAAATGAAGAACTGCGGGAGATTTACACGGGAACCGTGATTCCAGGGTACTATACGAATAAAAATCATTGGAACTCGATCAAGTTAGCCAGTGAAGAATTGCCTGATGAGGCCATCAAACAATTGATCGAAGTATCCTACCAGCTGGTCTATCAGAAGTTAACGAAGAAGCAAAAGGCTGAAATCGAAGAATAAAAAAATGGCGCTGCGAATGCTAAGCAGCGTCATTTTCGTTTTTTTTCTCTGACCAATGCAACGCAAGGTAGTAACCGGTAATACCCATACCAATTAAAAAGCAGGCGGCATCGAAACTATTAATGTCTGGGTTAAAGAGCGCGTAGAGAACCACGACGACCAGCCAATTCACTATCCCCCATAAAACATTTGTGGAGGCAGAAGCCAGTTTTTTCCAAGGGACATCCCATTTTTCAGCAGTGATACCTTTGACAAAGTGGGGAACACCGTTGGCAAACAGCATACCCAAAACGATACAAACAATTGAATCCATTGTAATCTTCTCCCTCTATTGTGTTCAATCAGTAGTATACCTCTTTCCAAAATATTTTTCTGCCTATTTTTGAAATAAATTCTAGCAAGCTGAGCAGAGGATTTAACAGTTGCGAGAATTTGATGTTAAGGTAGAAAAAGAAATGATTGTAAGCTTTACGAATGAACTTCAGCAAGGATGAAACGAAAGTCTGAAGGCGTGAGGCGCTAAAAATAAGGAGGAATTTGAGGATGAAAGCACCATTGATTACGATGAATGACGGGCATCAGATACCGGCGATCGGCTTAGGGACGTTCCAGATTCGCGGAGGAGCAGGTCTTGATCAAGTCTTGACGGCGATCCAAGATGGCTACCGTTTGTTAGACACCTCCACCAATTACGACAGTGAAGGGATTGTGGGTGAAGCAATCCGCCGTTCTGGGATTCTTCGTTCGGAATTTTTTGTGACGACAAAATTACCCGGCAAGTACCATCATTATGAAGACGCCTTGATGATGATCCAAGAATCTTTGTTCCGGATGGGACTTGATTATTTTGATTTGTATTTGATTCATTGGCCGTTACCAAAACGCGGTCTGTATGTCGAAGCTTGGCAAGCATTAGTGACAGCACAAAAATTAGGCTTGATCCGCTCGATCGGCGTCTCTAACTTTGAGCCGGAGCATTTGGATAAGATCATTGAAGAATCCGGTGTGACGCCTGCGATCAATCAAATAGAGATCCATCCTTACTGGGTACAGGAACGGATGGTGAAAGCGAATGAGGAACGCGGAATTGTGACGGAAGCATGGAGTCCTTTGGGTCGCGGCAGCGCTGCTCTGAAGGAAGCGGTGATCACGGAACTTGCTGATAAATATGAGAAGAACCCTGCGCAGATCATTTTGCGTTGGCATACACAACGCGGGGTTTTGCCAATTCCAAAGTCGCGTAATTTGCTGCATCAACGGGAAAACCTTGATATCTATGATTTTGAATTGTCCCAAACGGAACTCGAACGAATCAATTTACTGGAAAAAGCAAATGGCCGAATCGACGACCAAGATCCAAATGAATATGAAGAGTTTGAGTAAAGGCTCGCTTATTTCTGCTTTATCATTCATTGGAAATTAAGGAAATTCCGCCTATTTGTTTTGCAAAAAAAAGAATATTTGATAAACAATTAATTTTTCATTCAAAAACGTTTTCAACTGTGGCATACTGAAACGTAAGAAGAGGCTTCAGGGGAGGACGCAATGAAAAAAGTAGTGGCACTGGTTGGTGTGCTGGTTGCGGCGTTTCTATTTTTTTGGTTTACTCAAAAAGATGACGTTGCAGTCGAAGATAAGGCAACACCTGATTTTTCTCAGACGGAACAGGTTGAACGGAGTGAAGATTTTTTCACGGATCGCGATCTAAATGAATTAGAAGCGGTAACCTATTCACGTCACAAAGAATTGATGGATGACCTGAGCGGTGAGGGGAAGTTGGTCAGGAAAACTACTCAAAAAGAGTTCGTTGGGGCAAAAGCGAACGACGATGGTCTTTCTTGGACCGGCTATTTTGAGAAATGATTGGTTAAAACACGAATAATAAAAGAGGACTTCAATTTCCGAATGGAAAATCTAAAGTCCTCTTTTTTTTGGAGCCATGTTTATAAATTCACTTGACTAAATCGTCGAACAGATATTTTGTAAGCACGCCACATTGCGATGCTATAGATCAAAATTCCTGCTGCTAAAATAGGCAGCTGTTTAATTTGACCGTCAAAGGTTACCGCATCCAGCCAACTCAATGTTGGAAAGTGCGTGAGAACTTCTACCACGATCGCTACGAATGTCGCTGGAATCAATCCCTTCAGGAAAGAAGTGCCGACTTTATAGACGGTTTGGAAATAACTTGTTAAAAAGATGAGATTAAAACAGGCAAAGATCATCAAGCCAAAGCCGTAAAAAGCGATATTTGCTTCGATACCAACTGGATTAGGCCGAGAGACCAGCTGCAGTCGTAAGAAAGCAAAAGGAATGGAGACCACGATCGTTAAAAGCTGAGAAACAAGCAGAACCAGCCATTTTCCTAAAACGATCTCTGATCGTTTTAACGGCAGTAAAGCAGAATAATAAATGTCGTTGTTTTCCCGCGTATACATCAAATTGATGAAGTTTCCGATCAATCCAAAGATAAAGACCATTGTATAAGGGTAACCAGGAATCAAAACAAGCGGTCCCATCAAGGTGAAGATAAATAGATTTGGATGGGCAGCTAAGCGAACCTCTTTATAAAGTAAGTTAGAAATCATAATGTTTTCCCTCCATACGCACCATAATGTCTTCTAGGCTGAGCGCTTCTGTCTCATCAGGCTCTTTCAGTTTTTGGAAATGGTCGATAAATTCGCCTTTAGGTGCGGCTTGGACCAACTCCCCTTCTTTGATATACACGATCCCATCCGCGCATTTTTCCAGATCCGAAGTGATATGCGTAGAGAAAAGAATACTCTTATCGCCGTTTTTAACAATCTGCAAAAATATTTCGATCAATTCATCTCGTGAAACGGGATCGAGTCCGCTGGTGGGTTCATCGAAAATGAATAATTTAGCTTGGTGAGAAAGGGCTAAGGCAATCAGGTATTTTACTTTCATCCCCGCCGAAAGCTCTTTGATTTTTTTATTCGACTCTAGGGAGAACAGCGTCAGGAATTTTTGATAGGCCGCTTCGTCCCAATCCTCATAAAAACGTTTCGTGACTTCGGTAATATCTTTTACTTTTTTCTCTTTATAAAAATCGATGCCGCCTAAGACGACACCAGTCTTTTGTTTACAGGCAAGCTCATTCTCCAAAAAAACCTGTTCAAACATTCTGACATTCCCATGATCGACGGGAATCAGGTTCAACAAAGCTTTCAAAATCGTTGTTTTCCCCGCACCATTGACCCCGATCAAACCGATAATCTGGCCCTCAGGTACTTGGAAGCTGACGTTTTTCAGCTTGAATGTCGGATAATTTTTTGAGAGCTCCGTGACTTCTAGTAAATTCATTCGGAGTCCTCCTTTTGTTCAAAAATTTGATTCATCATATTTCCAGTGTTTCGCATAAAATTCTCACTATCCACTAAGGCTAGTCCTGCTGTCGCTGGATTTGTATCGCCTAAGACGACTAAGGTATCTCCAGGCTTGATATTGAGAAGGTCGCGGGCTTTTTTCGGTAAAACAATTTGCCCACGAGCGCCAACGGGAACGGCTCCAAAGATATGTTTGCCCGCCGGTCCGATGGGCAGGCCGTTTTCATCCTGATTATGCCGGATCAAATCTGTCAACGTGACATCGTAAAGACTCGCCAAGGCATCACACTTCAAGACATCTGGCAGCGAATCCCCATTCTCCCACTTAGCAACTGCTTGACGTGATACCTCCAACTTTTCTGCGACGTAATCCAAGGACCAATTATTTCTATTTCTTAATGATCGCAGGTTGTTCGCGATCGGACTGTTCTGATTATTCATACTTTTCATCCTCCTTAATTACACTTTAGCTTACTTAAATAAGAAATAGAAGCAACCAAACGTGACACTATTGGTTACGTTTGGTTGCTTGACGGGAAAACGAGTCCTTCCGTTCAATAATTCAGCGATCTTTCCTTGGCAGAATGCATCAATTTAACGAGTTTTAATGACCCGTTTATAAATAACTGAGCAAGCGAAATAGAGGACGAAATTAAATAGAATTCGTACAATAGAAAAATTGGAACTGGCATAGTGACTGCTGCTTAATTGCAGGGTTCCAGAGTATCGAAATGAGGAAAGGAATGATCAGATGAAGAAAAGTGTGTTATTCGTGTGTTCGATGACCCTTGCGGCGTTTGCTGCACCTGTGATCACCCAGGCAGAAGAGGGGACGTCAAGCAGCGCGATAATAGAGAACGGAAATTCTGAAAGCGTTCTTCCAGAGGGTTCAAGTACGATCGATAGTCAGCAAGATTCTGCTGTTCAAAATACAGAGACGTCTGCTCAAGCGCAAACAGCGGTCGTGAATGGTGACGTAGTGACGGTGGAGCCACCCCACAAAGACGGGCAGGAGGAAGCGAATACGACTCAAGCTCCGAAAGAGGAAGTCAGCCAGAGCAACGCCCGTACCTTCAGAGCTGCCGTCGCATCGATTCCAATGTATCGTTTATATAATCCAAACAGCGGGGAACATTTTTATACGAAGACCACCGGTGAACGCGATCACTTGCGTTCAGTTGGTTGGCGCTATGAAGGGATCGGCTGGCAGGCTCCAACTAGCGGCAATCCCGTCTATCGGCTGTACAATCCCAATGCAGGAGATCACCACTATACGTTAAACGCGGGCGAGCGTGATCATTTGAAAAAGGCTGGTTGGCGGGATGAAGGCGTCTCTTGGTATTCACCAAATTCAGGGACGCCGTTGTTCCGACTATACAACCCCAATGCAAAAACCGGTTCGCATCATTATACGCCGATTACTTCGGAGCGCGATCAATTGAAAAAAGCCGGCTGGCGTTACGAAGGAGTCGCATGGTATGCTGTTGGCAGCGGTGAGCAGAGCCATGAGGATTATCGTTTATTAGGTGTTAGAAACTATAATCAATATGCGCTCGGTGCGCCAAGCGGGTGTGAAGGGGCTTCGTTGCTTCAAGCGTTGCAATATAAAGGCAAGCTGACGGATTGGAGTTTACGCTCCTTTCTAAATACGCTCCCGAAATCGTCAAATGGCAATCCCAATAACGGCTTTGTTGGTTCGCCCTTCGTCGAAAATGCGTATACCTATTCAGCCATTTATCCAGCGCCATTGACTGGGGGCAGCAGTATGGGGATGTTCAAAATATTTCCGGCAGTTCGATGGATACATTGATCAATGAAGTGAAAAACAGCAATCCAGTCGTTGCGTGGGTAACGATCAATTTCCAACCGCTTCGTTGGGGGAATTGGAGTTTTGGCGTCGCTGCCAATAATAATCATGCGGTTACTCTGGACGGCTTTAATAAAGCGGGCAACCAAGTTCATGTCTCTGATCCGATCAGCGGTTCCTATTGGTTAAATCGAACAACCTTTGAGACCATTTATAATGCCAGAAAATATGCGGTAGTCGTTCGCTGATAGATAGAAGGCAAAATAAAAAAGCGGCGAGCGCCGCTTTTTTATTATCCCCCGCCCATTAGGAAGTCGAGGATATTCCAGCCGTCAGAAGTTTCCCCGCGGTAGAGTTCTGTAAAACCGCAACGTTTACAACTGATCGTAGTAAATTTTTTGTTTTGAACATCGAAAATTTTCGCAAAGTTTCCGCCAGTCGCTTGGAACTGATCCGACGTGTAATGCTGCGACCCGCACTTATCACAAACATATTGTTTCCTTTCCATTATTCCCACTCCTTTTTCTTTTTAAAGTAAATTTGTTTCTTATTGCTTTAAATTATAGCAAATTTATCACCTTCTTCATCCGTCTTTAGGAGTATCTATCAAATTAATTTTGACAACCTCTTCTTTTTTTGCTTAAATAAGAACATACGTTCGCTTTAAGAAGGATGCGGTTCAATTGAAGGAGTCTAGTTGAACCGGATACGTCAGGAAAAATGATTCGTTAAGTACGAATAAGGAGTGATTTTCGATGGAACTGGAAAGAAAAATTGAAATTTTAGCGGAATCTGCGAAATATGATGTTTCCTGTTCCAGCAGCGGTGTCGAAAACAATACACGGCCAGGAACAGTCGGCAGTACGCAGCTTTCAGGAATCTGTCATTCTTTCACGCCAGATGGGCGCTGTGTATCGTTGTTAAAGCTGTTGTTTACCAATGCCTGTATTTTTGATTGTCATTACTGCATCAATCGAAAATCAAATGCTATTCCTCGAGCGACCTTCACGCCGCAAGAAGTGGCAGATTTAACCATGGATTTCTACATGCGTAATTACATTGAAGGCTTATTCTTGAGTTCGGCGATTATTAAAAATCCGGACTACACATGCGAACTCTTGATTAAGACATTGAAAATTTTACGCGAAGAAAAAGGTTTTCGCGGGTATATCCACATCAAAGCGATTCCCGGTGCGGATGAGAAATTGATCGAGGAGTTAGGTTTTCTGGCAGACCGTATGAGTGTCAATGTCGAACTGCCTTCCCGCGAAAGTCTGAAATTGCTGGCTCCGGACAAAGATCCGTTTGACTTATATAAACCTATGAAGCAGATCACGACGGTAAAGAAAGAACAGGAATTTTTACCGGCGGTTCGGCGCGGACCGAGCTTTGTACCTGCTGGGCAGTCAACACAGATGATTATCGGAGCCAGTCCTGAGAGTGATCGTTCGATCGTGAAGATTTCGGAGAACTTATACCAGAAATATCAGTTGAAGCGGGTGTATTATTCAGCGTACATCCCTGTCAATCAGGATAATTTATTGCCGGCAGTTACGACGGAGCCGCCGTTATTGCGGGAACATCGGTTATATCAGGCAGATTGGCTGCTTCGCTACTATAAATTTACAGCAGACGAGATTCTGTCTGAAGACAAGCCGAATTTTAACCTCTATCTTGATCCAAAGGCCGATTGGGCGGTACAAAATTATCAACGCTTCCCCGTAGATGTGCAAACCGCGACGTATGATCAGCTGCTGCGAGTCCCAGGAATCGGTCCAAAAAGTGCGCAAAATATCGTCAAAGCACGAAAGTATTATCGGCTGCATTTAACCGATTTAAAGAAATTAGGAATCGTTATCAAACGGGCACAGTATTTCATTGCCTGCAATCGTGAGACACCGGCCGGATTAATAAAGGACCCTGAGTGGATCATTACGTCGTTAATTTCCTCAAAACAATACCAGATATTGAAGAAGCACAATACGCAATCAACGAGTGAACAGCTGACCTTATTTGATGTGGAACGGTTTGAACATGCGAAAAGTAGGTGAACAGGATGCGGGAATCCGCGGAGCATTGGGAGTATGATGGCAGTTTTTTAGGCTTTCTGACGGTGGTGGACCGCAGTTTTCGAAATAAGGCATTCCCAACGATGATCTTATCGCCGGAGACTGCCGTTGAAAGATTATTTTTGGCGGAATGGGTCGCAACTGATCCGGTACGGGGCGAGAAAATCTATCACCGATTGCGGCAACGGCTGCGGCCAGAAAATTTCCTCTTTATTCAAAACGGTTTTTACGCCACGCTTGAAGGCAAGGAACGCTATTTACTAGACGCGATCGAGATCGCGTTGCAGACCAAGGATTTATTGGAAAACCATTTAGGCCATCCTTCGATCTTGGCATTACGCAAAAGCATTCGAACGATGTTGGGAGAGAACCATGCGCTGCAAGGTTTTGTCCGTTTTGAATATGTCGGGGATGTGCTCTTCAGCAAAATCAATCCGAAGCATTACGTGATGCCGTACCTCTGTCCGCATTTTGCGGAGCGTTACCCACAGGAAAAGATCATGATCTATGATGAGACCCATGAGCTGCTGGGGATTATCGATCATGGAGACATTCATTTAATGGCGCATACCAGCTGTCCAGAATTTGCTGAAGCGAGTAATGAACAGGACATTCGTCAGCAGTGGAAAACTTTTTTGCGGGCAGTCACAATTGATGAACGAGCGAATTATGCGGCCCAGCGCAATCATATGCCGTTGCGTTTCCGCGGGAACATGACAGAATTCAAGGCTTAGCTAGAAGTATTCCTTTTTGAGCGAGATTAATGAGGCAGTCCTCTAAATATGCGTCGTCGTGTTCAGGATAAAGCGGATGAGTGACCGGCTGCTGCTCAATCGTTTTTAATGGAGGCAGGTTTTTTCCGCGATATAACGGGTCATACCACAAGCGATCAGGAGTGTAGCCGCGCCGCTCCATTTCAGCCAAGACTAAAAGATGGAATTGAAACAATTTATAGTAAGGGTGAGTGAAGACATAATCCACCGTGGCGTGCTTCTTGCCCCAGCCTTTGCCGCGCAGTGCTGCTGCCTCCCGATGCTGCCCTAATAGTTGTTGGCGCGGGAGCAAGGGAATCAACGTTTCATGCCAAAGCCGCATATTTTTTTCCTCCAATCGTATATGTACCGATTTTTTCATAAATCAACGATGTTGACGAATGATTTGCTTGAAGCCTTTGCTTTTATGATTTTTCTGTTCTGCTTTATAATAGGAATCATTAGGAAGCGAGTGAATCACATGGAAGAGAAAAAAACGAAAGGTTCGATGGCGGTAATGGCGGCGCTGCTGGCTAATATATTGGTAGCAGTCAGCAAGTTTATCGGATACATGCTCAGCGGCAGTGCCGCGATGATGAATGAAAGTATCCACAGCGTTGTGGATTGCAGTAATCAAATCTTGCTATTATTTGGTGATCGCCGCGCCGCTCGCGGACAAAGCGAACTGCACCAATTCGGTGAAGAACGTGCAAAGTATTTCTTTAGTACGATCGTAGCCACGATGCTGTTTTTTGGCGGAGGCGCGTTAGGTATTTGGGAGGCAGTGGAAAAACTATTCCATCCCAGCCATGAGGTCGCCAATCCTTTGATCGTATTAGCGATCCTAGTTTTCGGGATTCTGATCGAAGGGAGTTCTTTGCGGGTGGCGATCAAAGAGATTCATTCATTGAACACTGAGAAATTGCCCTTATTTAAGTTTTTACATGAGAGCCGTCATAGCGAGATTCTGATTATTTTCACGGAAGATTTTTGTGCAGTGATCGGTCTAGTATTGGCGATTGTTGGTACGCTACTGACAATGGTGACTGGTAATCCGATGTTTGATGCGTTGAGCGGACTGCTGATCGGGATGATGCTGCTTTTTGCTTCGATCTTTTTAGCACGAGAATTTTACAGTCTGATCATTGGGGAAAGTGTCTCGAAAAATGACTTAGAAAAAATTCGAAATGCCTTTAAACGTGAGGAAGTTAAAAAAGTGATCGACATCAAAACGGTTCATTTGGGCCCTACGGAAGTGATGATCGCAGCCAAGATCGATATCGCCGATTCCTATGAGGGGGTAAGCTACGATGTAGTAAATCAAATCGAGCGGGCGATTCGGCGGGCTTTACCAGACAAAAAGGCCTATATTTATATCGAGACCGATGAGTTTGATCCAGACTATGATCGGAAACGCCTAAATCAATCGGACACATAACCCGTGTGCCCGATTTTGTCAGTTCTACTTCCTGCTTTAGCAGGTTAGTAGAATGATATGCGCAGCGAAAATCGGATTCATTTTTCAGGTTTTTAGAAAAATGGACACCACACTAGGAGTTAATCAATAGTATTAGAAAAGGGGAGGGTAACAAATGTCTTCATTAAAATTCTTTTTCACCTATTCACGAGAATTTCTCCGTCATTGGGGCAGCTATATTTTGATGATTGTCGGAACAAATATAGTCTTAGAAATGCTGGTGATTCCTTGCGTTCAATTTTTAGTCGCGTTCATTTTAAAGCGTGGGAATATTCCGTATGTTTCTAACACGAATATTTTGACGATCTTAACGAAGCATCCTGCTGTGTTGGGGGCTTTATTGCTGTTGCTGGCATTGGTATTGACTTTGGTTTTCCTACAATTTACTTTCCAATTATTCAGCATCAAGAGTATTCAAACGAAAGAGGATCGTTCGTTGTGGGAGCTTTTCAAGCAGTCTCTTTACCAGATGCGGCATTTGCGTCCGGCGACGTTCTTTTTCTTTCTATTTTATTTTGTATTGATTTTACCCTTTGCCAATGCCATTTTTCGGACACCGCTATTGAGCAAAGTTACGATCCCTGTTTTCATTTTGGAGTATCTAAGCGAAAATGTGCTGTTTCTTCTATTATTGACGATTGCTTCACTAGTGGTCTCGTATATCGGGATTCGGTTATTGTTCGTGTTGCCGCTGATGATTTTCTCTGACGAGTCGCCCAAACAGGCCGTATCAAAAAGTTTAGAGCTGACCCATCGCCGCTTTTGGCATTATGCTTGGCGTATTTTTATTTTGACGGTGTTCTTAACGATCGTTTCCTATGTAGGGTATGGCTTGAGTTATGGTTTGCAGGTTCTTTTGGATCTATTACCAAAACCATTTCCTGCAATTGGCGCGATGATCATGCTGACGAGTATCCAGCTGTTCAGTCAATTGATGCTGGCATGGGCGACGGTTTTATATTTCAGTGTTTTAGTCCAAAAGTTTTACCCGTTAGTAATCAGCGGCGAACGTCCATTGCGCTTAATTCGCCCTAGTTTATGGACGCGAATCGCGGCGGTAGTACTATTTGTCTTTTTAGGCGGAACGACCTTGCTTAGTAATGTGTTTTACTTAATGGGGCTGGAGGATTCGATCCCGCTAACCATCTCTCATCGCGGGGTAGATAATGGCAATGGTGTGCAAAATACGATTCCGGCAATGGCTGCCACCATTAAAGAAAAACCAGATTATATTGAAATGGACGTTCAAGAAACCAAAGACCATCAATTCGTTGTCTTCCACGATAAAAATTTCAGAAAATTAACAGGACGAGATGCGACGACCCATGAAATGACGCTGGGCGAGGCGCAAGACCTGCAAGCGGTGGAAAACGGACATGTCGCTCCGATCGCCAGTTTTGATGATTATTTGGCTTTTGCCAATGAGCACAAACAAAAACTATTGATTGAAATCAAAACGAATTCATCGGATTCCAAAGAGATGGTCGAGCATTTTATCGAAAAATATCAACAAAATATTCTAACCAATCATCATCGAATCCACTCTCTAGATTATGATGTGGTCGCTGAATTGAAGGAAAAGGCGCCGGAATTGTATGTCAGCTACATCTTGCCTTATAATTTTGTCTTTCCGCAAACTCCAGCAAATGCGTATACAATGGAAGAAACAACTTTAACGAGTGATTTTGTCCGACGAGCCCATCTGGAGAAAAAGGATGTCTACGCCTGGACAGTCAATGACGCCGATTCAATGGATCGGATGGTTTCTTTAAACGTCAATGGGATTATCACGGATGATCACAAGACATTACAGGAGCAAATCAAACTATACGAGAAAAACCCTTCCTATGCGAAACGAATTGAGATGTATATCAACCGTCTGCCGGCATTGGACGAACGAATCAGTGAGAAATAAAGTAGAGCGCAAAAAATTCATTAAATTTCCATAGAGTTTTCGTAAAAGATTTTCGAACAGATGCCCGCTCTATGGTAGAATAGCAATATATTTCACAAAGGATGCCAGTTCCTATCTTCGCCATTTTTTACATGGGAAAAGAAACTGTGCAATCAGGCGGAAAAAAGGAGTTTACAATGAAAAAACGTGGTTTTGAAGTAACGACAGCTTATCAAGATAAAAGGATCAATTTGCCGAAACGGGCAACTAAAAATGCGGCAGGGTATGATTTTGAAGCAGCGGAAGATATTGTGATCCCTGCAGTTTGGAAACAAATCATCCAGCATTTTACTAAAGGATCTGAAGTATCTGAAAAAATCGTTAAGCCTGTTTTGGTTCCTACGGGGATCAAAGCGTATATGGGACAAGACGAATATTTGCAATTAGCGAATCGTTCTAGCAACCCGCTGAAGCGTTTCTTAACATTAAGCAATGGCGTGGGCGTGATCGATAGCGATTATTATAATAACCCAGACAATGAAGGGCATATTATGTTTCAATTTTCAAATTTTGGTTTGACGGATGTTCAAATCAAAAAAGGGGAACGGATCGGCCAAGGCATTTTCTTGCCGTTTCTAAAGGCCGACAACGATGAAGCTGCTGCTGAACGAACAGGCGGTTTTGGTTCATCAGGTAAAAAATAAGCAAGTAATCAAACGAGTGAGGCGAACGTTTTGGCAAAAAAGACGAAGACACAATTTATCTGCCAAGAATGCGGTTATGTTTCGCCTAAGTATTTAGGGCGGTGTCCTAACTGCGGCAGCTGGAACACGATGGTAGAAGAGATCGAGCAAAATCATCCTGAAGATCGTCGGAACCGTGTCAGTCTAACTGGTGAGCGCGCGACGCCCACCAAGTTAAAAGATGTTGTCTTTAAAAAGGAAACTCGGATTCAGACCCAATTAGCAGAATTGAATCGGGTTTTAGGCGGCGGTGTCGTTCCAGGATCATTGGTATTGATCGGCGGAGACCCCGGTATCGGGAAATCGACCTTACTATTGCAAGTGTCGCATCAACTGGCGGCGACTGGCGGCAATGTGCTCTATGTTTCCGGCGAAGAAAGCGCCCAGCAGATTAAGTTGCGGGCGGAACGCTTGGGTTCAAGTGATACGGATTTCTACCTGTACGCGGAAACAGACATGGGAGAGATCAGCCGAACGATTGAAAATCTGAAACCAGATTATGTGATCATCGACTCGATCCAAACTATGACGCAGCCGGATATTACCAGTGTGGCAGGTTCAGTCAGTCAGGTCCGTGAAACGACAGCAGAATTATTGAAGCTGGCCAAAACTAACGGGATCGCGATCTTCATTGTCGGTCATGTGACCAAAGAAGGAAATATCGCGGGTCCGCGAATGCTGGAGCACATGGTGGATACTGTTTTGTACTTTGAAGGCGAGAAGCACCATAGTTTTCGAATCCTGCGGGCGGTAAAAAACCGCTTTGGTTCCACTAATGAAATCGGGATCTTTGAAATGCGGGAAAGCGGGCTAGTCGAGGTTGCCAATCCTTCTCAGGTATTTTTGGAGGAGCGTTTGGAAGGCGCGACCGGTTCTGCGATCGTTGTAGCGATGGAGGGCAGTCGGCCGATTTTGGTCGAGGTGCAGGCCTTAGTAACACCGACCGTTTTTGGGAATGCGAAGCGAACAACGACGGGATTAGATTTCAACCGCGTATCTTTGATCATGGCGGTCTTGGAAAAACGCGCGGGTTTATTGCTGCAGAATCAGGATGCTTATCTGAAAGCAGCTGGTGGTGTAAAATTAAATGAACCCGCCATTGATTTGGCTGTAGCTGTGGCGATTGCTTCCAGTTATAAAGAAAATGGTACGGAAGCGACCGAATGTTTTATCGGTGAAATCGGTTTGACTGGGGAAATACGCCGAGTCAGCAGTATTGAACAGCGAGTCAAAGAAGCCGGCAAGTTAGGCTTCAAAAAAATCTACCTGCCTAAAAACAACATGGGGGATTGGACCCCGCCAAAGGGAATCGAACTGATTCCGGTGGCGACTTTAGGTGAAACATTAAGAAAAGTATTTCGTTAATAAGCGGCGCTGCCAGAAAAAATGCTGGCACGCCCTTTACTCAAAGGGAAAACCTTTGATCTATTATTTTGAGGAGGGATGGCATGCAGAAACGTGTGTTGACAGTAATTGTTCTTATTGTTGGGATTAGTTTAGGAGTCACTTTATTACCAGCAGCATGGACAGCAATTGGTTATGCAGACAACATGTGGTTGAATAATTCACTTACGAATGGCCTTATCGGTGCAATTATTTTTTATATTATTTCTTTGGTGATCGTAGAACCAATCACAGTTGGTGTGAAAAGAATTGAGAAACAGTTAAATGAACTTAGCTTGACGTATATCTTATTTGGAGTGGTAGGTGCGATCCTAGGATTAACCTTGGGATTGATTGGGACAACGCCTTTGTATCAGATCCCGATCCCGTTTATCAATAGCGCATTGCCGATTTTGATTATGCTGCTATTAGGTTATTTAGGTTTCCGAATGGGAACGACACGGATCGATGAATTGAAAAAATTTTTCAGCGGCCGGAATAAAAAAGCAGAAAACAATGAAGGCGAAGTTTTAGAACGCAAAGCGGATGATCATTTCCATAAATACAAAATTTTGGATACCAGCGTAATCATCGATGGAAGAATCTATGATATTGCGAAGACCGGTTTTTTAGAGGGCGTCTTAATGATTCCTAACTTTGTTTTGTATGAATTGCAGTACATCGCCGATTCTGGCGACAGCTTAAAACGTGTACGGGGTCGTCGCGGATTGGATATCTTAAATGCTCTGCAAAAAGAAGAGGGCATTGCTGTTGAAATGTATGATGGAGATTTTGAAGATATCAGTGAAGTCGATAGTAAATTGATCAAATTGGCCAAGTTATTAGACGGCGTGATCGTAACTAACGATTACAACCTGAATAAAGTTTCAGAGTTTCAAAATGTCGCTGTATTGAATATCAACGCGTTAGCGAATGCTGTGAAGCCTGTCGTGATTCCTGGCGAGAACATGAATGTCCTAGTCGTGAAGGCCGGAACAGAACGCCAGCAAGGGGTTGCGTATTTGGATGACGGGACGATGGTGGTCGTTGAAGATGGACAGCACTATATGAATGAACATATCGAGGTCGTCGTGACGAGTGCCTTGCAAACGGCGGCTGGTCGGATGATTTTTGCAAAACCTGCGCATTCAAGCCGCAATATCAAGGATGACTCGCCTGATAAAAAATTGGATTATACCAACGAAAAAGCGACTAAATAACAGTGCAGCTTTACTAAACAGTGGAATGATTGTACAATTTATGTTGAGTAGCAAATGAGGTTCATTTGTTAAATAAGCGGGAAAGAGGAACTAATATATGTCAAAAATTCGTGTGCGCTACGCACCAAGTCCAACTGGACACTTACACATCGGAAATGCCCGAACAGCGTTGTTCAATTATCTATTTGCTCGTCACAATGATGGAGAATTCATCATTCGTATCGAGGACACTGATTTAAAAAGAAACATTGAAGGCGGCGAAAAAAGCCAGTTAGAAAACTTGGCTTGGCTGGGAATTGATTGGGATGAATCCCCAGAAAATCCTGGGAAATACGGTCCTTATCGTCAATCAGAAAGACGTGACACCTATCAACCTTTGATTGATCAATTGTTGATGAGCAACTTAGCATACAAATGCTATTGTACGTCGGAAGAATTGGAAGCTGAACGTGAAGCGCAGCGTGCCCGCGGCGAGATGCCCCACTATGCTGGCAAATGTGCCAACCTGACACCAGAAGAACAGGCAGAAAAAGAAGCGCAAGGGCTTGAACCTGTTATTCGTTTCCGAGTTCCGCGCAACACAAGTTTTGCATTTGACGACATGGTCAAAGGCGAGATCAGTTTTGAATCTGATAATGTAGGCGGCGATTTTATCATCCAAAAACGTGATGGTATGCCGACATATAACTTTGCGGTGGCAGTAGATGATCATCTTATGAAGATTACGCATGTACTGCGAGGCGACGATCATATCGCAAATACACCAAAACAATTGATGATCTATGATGCTTTTGGTTGGCCGCGTCCGACATTTGGTCATATGACCTTGATTATCAATACTGAAACCGGTAAAAAACTAAGTAAACGTGATGAAAGCATTTTGCAGTTCATCGAACAATATCGTGAATTGGGCTATCTGCCAGAAGCAATGTTCAACTTTATCGCTTTGCTTGGCTGGTCGCCAGTTGGTGAAGATGAAATCTTCCCGCAAGACGAATTAATCAAGATTTTCGATACTGATCGTTTGAGTAAATCACCAGCGGCATTTGATCAGAAGAAACTAGAATGGGTCAATAACCATTACATCAAAGCAATGGACTTGGATAAATTAACCGAATTGTGCTTGCCTTATTTAATCAAGGCTGGTAAAGTCGAAGAAAATCCTACACCAGAACATAAAGCATGGGTGAAACGTGTAGTCAGCTTGTATCAACCGCAAATGAGTTATGCAGCAGAGATTACCGAAGTTTCCAGCTTGTTCTTCCAGGATCATTTAGAGTTAGACGATGCCGCGAAAGAAGTTTTAGCGGGCGAAGGAGTCTCAACGGTTTTAGCTGCTTTTAAAGCACAACTAGAAGGTCTGGAAACAGTTGACGCAACGAGTGTCTTGGCTTCGATCAAGGCAGTTCAAAAAGAAACAGGTATTAAAGGGAAGAATCTCTGGATGCCGATCCGTGTTGCGGTCAGCGGCATGGTTCACGGACCAGAATTACCAGAAACAGTTGAAATCTTAGGTAAAGAAAAAGCTTTAGCACATTTAGATCAAGTGATGTAAACACAAAGAAGAGAAGAAGTAGCAAGCGGCGATTTTTCAGAGAGACTGCGGTTGGTGAAAGCAGTCAAATCAATACTTGCGAAATGCATCTCCGAGTGGTCTCAGCGATACGTAGCTGAGGACGGTTCACAGACGTTACCTGTTTCAAGGCATCATTGCAAACAAAAGTGGGACCACGTTAAAGCGTCTTTTGAGGAAACTCAAAAGACGCTTTTTTGTTCGCAGTGTATAGAGATTAAAATCAACCTTTTTAACAGAAAGGTTGTTGGTTGGTATGAGGAATAAAAAGGAAATACATAAAAAAAGGAGTTGAGGTAAATGGGATGGTGGCAAGAAGCAATCGCAGCGGCAAAACGGAATGATCCGGCAGTCAGGACAGGTGCGGAAGTAGTCCTTACATATCCAGGTGTTCATGCTTTATTTTTCCATAAATTCTCGCATTTTCTTTACCGGCATCAGTGGTTTTTGTTAGCACGGATTCACTCGCAATTTTGGCGGTTTTTGACGGGGATCGAGATTCATCCAGGTGCCAAAATCGCTCCGGGTGTTTTTATAGATCATGGAATGGGTGTAGTGATCGGTGAAACAGCGGAAGTGGAACGAGATGTTGTGTTGTTTCACGGTGTAACGTTAGGCGGTACAGGAAAAGATACGGGGAAACGACATCCAACAGTTCGTAAGGGAGCCTTTATCTCTGCGAACGCACAAATATTGGGACCAATCGAGATTGGCGAAAGAGCCAAGATCGGTGCTGGGGCGGTTGTATTAAATAATATACCGGCTGACGCGACTGCGGTGGGGATACCAGCAAAAGTGGCTAGATTAAAAGGGGAGAAGGTTCAACATGATTAAAATACACAATACATTGACACGAGAAAAAGAGATTTTCAAACCAATTGAAGAAAATAAAGTCCGAATGTATGTCTGCGGACCAACGGTTTATAACTATATCCATATCGGAAATGCCCGCAGTTCGATTGCTTTTGACGTGATTCGCCGATATTTCGAATATCGCGGATATGAGGTGAACTATGTCTCAAATTTTACTGATGTAGATGACAAAATCATCAAAGCAGCGAAGGAATTATCGATCACTGCACCAGAAGTAGCGGATCGTTTTATTGAAGCGTTTGAAGAAGATACCGCGGCATTAAACGTGAAACCCGCGACATTGCATCCACGCGTCATCAATCATATTCCTGATATTTTGGCGTTTATCGAAGCGTTGATTGAAAAAGGCTACGCGTATGAAGCAGAAGGTGATGTGTATTACCGTACACGAAAATTTGAACACTACGGCGAATTAAGCGACCAATCAATCGACGAGCTGGAAGTTGGCGCGAGTCAACGTACTGGCGCGGAACAAGCGATCAAAGAAGACCCATTAGATTTTGCATTATGGAAAAGCGCAAAGCCGGGTGAGATTTCATGGCAATCTCCTTGGGGGGAAGGCCGTCCGGGGTGGCATATCGAATGTTCAGTAATGGCGACAAAACATTTAGGGAATACGATCGATATTCATGGCGGAGGCCAAGACTTGGAATTTCCTCACCATGAGAATGAGATTGCTCAAAGTGAAGCGAAGACAGGTCAACGGTTTGCGAACTATTGGATGCATAACGGCTATGTAACGATTGGCGAAAATGATGCGAAAATGAGCAAATCCCTAGGAAACTTCGTGACTGTTCATGATTTGGTTAAGAAGATTGATCCGCAAATTTTACGCTTTTTCATGGCAACGACTCAATACCGTCGTCCGATCCGTTACAGTGAAGCAACTATGAAAGATGCCCAGGCGAATCTGCAAAAATTACGGACGGCTTTCGAGAATGCCGCCTTCCGTCAAACCACGGCAGAGGCAGAATTAGCGGATGACCAAGAGAAATTAGCTGAATTACATGCACTGAGAGATCGTTTTGTCGAAGAGATGGATGACGATTTTAATGCGGCGAATGGGATCACTGTGGCTTATGAATTAGCCAAATGGCTGAACCACTATAACGAACAGGAAAAGGTCTCTGAGGTGGTGCTGTCTGCGGTGTTGGAAGAATTCACAAAAATGATGGCCGTCTTTGGAATTGAATTTCAAGCAGCTGGTTTATTGGATGAAGAGGTTGATCGCTTGATTGAAGAGCGGAACCAGGCGCGTAAAGATAAAAATTTTGCCCGCAGTGATGAAATTCGGGATCAATTGAAAGATCAAGGAATTATTTTAGAAGACACCCCTCAAGGCGTCCGTTGGAGACGAGCATAATGACAGATTACAAACAATTAAACGCATTGGCACTTGCTTATGTTGGCGACGCAATCTATGAAACTTACGTGCGGGATCACCTTGTTCGAATGGGTCAGACGCGCCCGAATAAGCTGCATCACATGGCAACGCACTATGTATCAGCTAAAGCCCAAGCAACGTTGATCCAAAAAATGCTGGATGATGGTATGCTGACAGAAGAAGAGCAAGGAATCTATCGGCGCGGAAGGAATGCCAAAAGCTACACCTCTGCTAAAAATACCGATATCATGACGTATCGTATGTCTACTGGTTTTGAGGCATTGATGGGCTACTTGCATTTATTGGAGCGAAACGAACGATTGGAAGAGCTGATCGTGTGGTGTTTAGAGAAAGCGGGCGAAGCAAATGAAGGATAAAAAGCAATGGCGAGGAAACGATCGACGCAACCAGCGGAAAAATGATCGACCAAAAGACCGTCGTAAAGAACCGAACGATCCGATTGAACCAGAAGAAACTAATTTTGTCTTTGGACATCATGCCAGTGTTGAAGCATTGCAGGCTGGACGAGGCAATAAATTATTTTTACAAGAAGATGCGCATGGCGAAAAAATCGATCAATTGAAGGCATCGGCAAAAGAACAAGCGGTTCCGGTGAAATGGGTACCGAAACAAAAATTAGATACGTTAAGCGATGGCGGGGTTCATCAAGGAGTCGTTTTAGGAATAACGCCTTATGAATATTTAACGTTAGATGACTTGCTGGGAAAAATTTCTACGGAGGAAGCACCCTTCTTGCTGATTTTAGACAGTCTGGAAGATCCGCACAATTTTGGATCGATCTTACGAACGGCAGATGCCAGCGGTGTGTCGGGAGTGATTATTCCTAAGCATCGTTCAGTCGGTATAACATCCGTCGTGACGAAAGCATCAACTGGGGCGGTGGAATATGTGCCGATCGCCCGAGTGACGAATTTGGCTCAAAGTATCAAACAGCTGAAGGAGGCCGGTTATTGGGTTTTCGGTACGGACATGGAAGGTACGGATTATCGCCAGTGGAAAGTTTCTGGACCGATCGCTTTGATCATCGGCAATGAAGGGAAGGGAATGAGTGCAGGCTTGAAAAAGGACGTCGATGAAATGTTGACGATTCCGATGACTGGCCATGTGCAAAGCTTGAATGCGGGCGTGGCTGCGGGTCTGTTGATGTACGAAGTCTTCCGAAAGCGAAGTGAACCGTAATGAAAAAACAATTGTTGATCGTTGACGGCTACAATATGATTGGTGCTTGGCCGGAATTGACCGCATTGAAGAATCAAGATCGTTTAGAAGAGGCGCGTGAAGCATTATTGTTTCGTTTATCGAACTTTGCGAAATACCAAGGTCTTGAAACGATCATTGTGTTTGATGCCCAATTTGTTCCTGGGATCACGCAAAGCTATAAAAAGTACCAGCTGACCGTCGTATTTACTAAAGAAGACGAGACCGCTGACAGCTACATTGAGCGGATCGCTGGCGAATTGAATGATCGTCTGACACAGGTAACTGTAGCGACCAGTGATTTAGCTGAACAATGGACGATTTTTTCTCAAGGCGCCCTACGAACCTCCGCCCGTGAATTATACAAAACCGTTCAAGACACGGAAGCATTAATTACCGGTGATACTAAAGATACGCATTTTAAAAATTTTCGCCGAAATTCTCCGTGGAATAATGAACAACTGCAAAAATTGTCACTAAAACTGGACGAATTAAGCCGAAAAAAATAAAGTTCGTTTTAGCACCCCTCTTATTTTTAGACAAAGTGTATGCTTTATCTTGTGAGAGGGGTGTTTTTTGGAATGGAAAAAAGGAAGAGTTCAGAAGAATTTGATAGTGTTACCTTTGAAGAAATGTTTAGTCAATACTTGCCAATCATTTACAGCATGCAATCTCGTTACCGAATTCGTGATTTTGATTTTGATGACTGGTTGCAGGAAGGGCGGATTGCATTAAATGATGCGCTACACAATTATCGCAAAGATCGTGGAACGACATTCGGTTTGTACTACAAAATGATTTTTGAAAATCGTATCCGTTCCCTTTTACGTCGCCAACAAGCAAAGAAGCGTTTTGCTCAACGGCAAGCGGTGTCACTTGAAAGAGTCGGTACAGAAGCCTACAGTGAGTGTTTTCAATACCATGAGTTTACGGAAGAAAATATTTTTATCAGTGAAATAATTTTGACTGGTGAAATCGTATTTTCTTCTTTAGAGCAACACGCATTGTACTATTATTTAAAAGGGGAAGAACCCTGTGCAATCGCCCAGCGTTTAAATGAAACAGAAAAAGCAATTCATAACGCCTTGAATCGAACGAAAAATAAAATTAAGAAAAAAATTTGCGACTCGGATGAATAATCTAAAGCGAATCCTTGTGATTAAGCAGATAATAATTTGCAAATTTTTTTATCTTATGATAACATTGAAAAGTTTTATATTTGTGCTATAATATATCTTGAGGTGAACTGTATGCCAACAACTTTAGCGACTATCAAGAAAAACTTGGAAGATCGTATTGGTGCTCCGATAATGCTTGTAGCTCAGACTGGACGCAAGCGTCAAACACAACGTAAAGGAATCTTGACCGAGACATATCCTTCCGTTTTTGTAGTTGATTTGGACCCAGAAGAAAATTCTTTCGAACGTGTTTCATACAGCTATTCCGATGTATTGACTCGCACAGTAGAGATCGAATTTTTAACAGAAGCAATTTAAAAACCATGGAGCATTTGCTCCATGGTTTTTATTTGTCTTCGAGGTTTTCTTGTGAAGCCTTATTTTGTTCTACTAAAAGATCGCGAATATCTGCTAAGTAATCTTCAGCTGTAGGGACCTTGACTTCAGGTACAGCAGCTTCTTCTTTGGTTGCAGTGTCTTTTGCTTTGTTCGCAGCTTTGACAATCAAAAATAGTACAAAACCAGTGATAACAAACGTGATCAACGCACTGACAACATCGCCAAAGGCAAAAGTCACTCCTTTAACCGGCGTCCAATCTAAAACGGACATTGCTTCGTTTAAATCTTTTCCTTTAGTAAATAATGAAACGATCAACCCAACTAACGGGGTAATCAGTCCGTTAACGACATTTGTTACAATTGCAGTAAATGCAGTACCAATAACAACACCAACAGCAAGATCAATGACGTTTCCTCGCATCAAGAACTCTTTAAATTCTTTGAACATCGTGTCACTCCTCTCTCTTTGTCCTTATTTTCAGTATAGCGAAAGTAGAAAAAAATTTGAAATAAAACAGACTATCGGCCAAAGCTGAATCCAGTTCTTAGGACAGGCCTGTGCTATAATTAGCCTTAATGATAAGATGAAGAATACCCCACTAAATTTTGCCCATTCTCACCTGATCAGCAGAGGGCTGCGTGTATGAAAGCTTCATGGATCTTTCGAAAAAGAGACCATCATTGCCTGTCTTCAAATTTGTTTCACGAAAATGGATAAACAGTTAGTTGGATAGTATGAACATCAGATTTATTTTTCTATAGGAAAGATAAATACAATTTGTAGGAATAAGGAGCTTTGTGATGATCGAACTTAAAAAAGGCGTACGCCTGCACGTTATTACGACAAAAAAATATAAAACAATTCAATTATACGGGCGTTTTACAACCCGTTTGACGAAAGAAATCATGACCAAGAGAGCGTTGCTGGCTAACTTGCTGGAGACCAATTCTTTGCATTATCCAGATCAAACGAAATTGAGCGGACAATTGGCGGAGCTCTACGGGGCAAGCTTTGGATTAAATGTTGGACGCAAAGGGAATTTGCATTGGTTGGATATCGGCTTAGGAGTTGTGAATGGAAAATATGTCGACGATTCAACATTGTTGCCGGCAGTCATGGATTTTCTGCGGGAGGTTTTATTCTATCCTAATATTCATGACGGAAAATTTGATGAACAAACTTTCCAATTAGAAAAAGAAAACCTGCAAAGCTATATCGAGACACTGCACGAAGACAAACAAACGATGGCTTCGTTAAAGATCAAAGAGACTTACTTCACAGATGAAGCACAAAAATTACCAAGTTTCGGTACCGTCTCTGATTTGGAAAATGAAACAAGCGGAGGGCTGGCGGCGTATTACCATGAAATGATCACTCAAGATCAAGTCGACTTATTTGTAATTGGTGACGTGGAGGAAGCGGAAATGCTGGCGTTTTTCAAACAGCTGCCGTTTGTTGATCGGGAGGAAAGCTCTCCTGATATCTATTATTACCAAGCAAATGATAATGTGATCCGTGAGCAGCAGGTTCAAGAAACGGTGACACAGGGCAAATTAAACTTGGCTTATGCCACAGATGTTTACTATGAAGACAGCAATCGTTTTGCGTTGCTTGTTTTTAATGGACTATTCGGCGGATTCCCGCATTCGAAACTATTTATGAATGTGCGAGAAAAAGCAAGCTTAGCTTATTACGCTTCTAGCTCTTTTGATACTTTCCGCGGATATTTACAAGTACAGACAGGTATTAACAGCGATAACCGTGAGAAGGTCCTGCATTTGATCAATGAACAATTGATCGAGCTGCAAGCTGGCAACTTTACAGATCTAGCGTTCCAGCAAACGAAAGCGATGTTGAAAAATCATTACCTGTTAGGCTTAGACAGTATGCAAAATACGATCGAGACAACTTACTTGGCGCAGTGGTTGCCGCAAAGTAAACTAACAGACGAAGAGTGGCTGAGACGTCTAGCGGCTGTGACACCAAAAGATGTCCAAAAAGTTGCGGAAAAAATTCGTCTGCAAGCGATCTTCTTTTTAGATGGAGGACAGCAGAATGGTTAAAGTGGCATATCAGAAAATCAATGAGACATTATATAAAGAGGTTTTACCCAACGGCTTAACCGTTTATTTGTTGCCAAAAGCGGGTTATCACAAAACATATGGTTTGTTTAGTACCAATTATGGTTCGATTGATAATGAATTTATTCCCCGCGGCGGAACAGAATACATCAAAGTTCCCGATGGTATTGCTCATTTCCTAGAGCATAAGATGTTTGAAAAAGAGGATGGAGATGTTTTCCAAAAATTCGGTGAACAAGGAGCTTCCGCGAATGCTTTCACCAGCTTTACCCGGACGAGTTATTTGTTCTCCACAACGGACCAAATGGAGTTGAATTTGGCGACGTTGTTGGATTTTGTTCAAGAGCCTTATTTCACTGAAGAATCTGTCCAAAAAGAACAAGGAATCATAGGTCAAGAGATCCAAATGTATCAGGATGATCCAAGCTGGCAGCAGTTTTTTGCTATCTTGAAGAATATGTATCCAAAGCATCCGCTGCATATCGATATCGCGGGTACGATCGATTCGATTGCGGAGATCACTGCTGAAGATCTATACACTTGCTATAATACGTTCTATCAACCTAGCAACATGACGTTGTTCGTTGTGGGAAATCTGGAACCAGAGGCTTTGATGGCGTTTATTCGTGAAAACCAAGCGCAAAAAACATTTGAAGCACCAGAACCGATTCAACGTCGTTTTCCGCAAGAAACTCCAGAGGAGATCATCAAGTTCAGTGAAGAAAAAATGCCGATTACGATGCCAAAAGCAATCGTAGGTATCAAAGGTCTGGCGGAGCTGCCTGTGGATGACAAAAAGCGCTTGATCTTTAAAGTTTCAATGGGGTTGTTGTTCCAAATGTTGGTTGGAAACACGTCACAAAATTATTTACGATTGTATAACGAAGGACTGTTGGATGACAGTTTCGGGTATGAATTTTCAATGGATCGCAGCTTCTACTTCGCTGACTTCGGCGGAGATAGCGAAGAACCGCAAAAGCTAGCAGACCGTTTAACCGAGATTTTGCTGCATTTTTCTACTGATCCAGAGGTCAATGAAAAAAATCTGGTGTTGTTGAAGAAAAACATGCTAGGCAAATATTTCCAATCATTGAATTCGCTAGAATATGTGGCCAATCAATTCACCCAATCTCTATTTGGCGAATGGACCTTGTTCGATATGCCGGAAATTATTCAGGATATTGAACTAGAAGATGTCTTGGCTGCAGGTGAACTATTTATCCAAGAAGAAGCCTTCACACGCTTCTATATGGAGAAGGAGGCTTAGGATGCCTTATGCATTAGTGATGGGCGCAAGCGGCGACATCGGGCAAGCCGTTTGCGAAAAATTGGCGGGACAAGGATGGTCTCTCTACTGCCACTATAATCAACAAAAAGAAAAAGTCTTAAATTTCGTTTCAGACTTACAGAAACGTTATCCTCAGCAAGATTTTTTTATGGTATCCTTAGACATGTTGAAGGAAGCGGAAATTCCCCAGTTTTTGCAACAGTTATTTCGTGTTGACGGGATCATTTTTGCTTCAGGTTTTACTTTTTACGAGTTACTGCCGGAGACCAAAGCTGATCAAATGGATGACTTGTGGCAGGTCCATTTGAAAACACCGCTGCTTTTATTGCAAGGTTTGCAGGAAAAGCTGGCTGCTAATAAAGCCGGCCGGGTTGTTTTTATCGGGTCCGTTTATGGACACCGGGGAAGCAGCATGGAGACGGTGTATAGTGCTGTTAAGGGTGCGCAAGAAGCCTTTGCGAAAGCTTATGCAAAAGAAGTTGCGATTTTAGGTATTACTGTCAATGTGGTGGCACCTGGTGCTGTGCAGACGAAGATGAATGATGATTGGACGCCACAAGAATTGTCTGATCTGAAAGCAGAGATACCATTGGGCCGTTTAGCTGATCCCAAAGAGATCGCGGCCGCCTGCAATTATTTATTCTCAAAAGAAGCCAGTTATACTACCGGCATCGTTTTGCCTGTCGCTGGCGGCTGGATGGAGTAGTAACGAGAATTGAGTCATTCGTACAAATTAGAATTCCAGTTCAACTTTTCTCAGTTTTTGAAGAACTTGGAAAAACTCATGGATAGAATCAACTCAGTGTTCAACGCGCTTTAGTTGGATGATATACGTGATGAAAAAAATGAATATTTTATTATGAATCTTATTATGAATTAGGAGTAGAGAATCAAGTGGCTAGTATTAATATTGGAGAAACGTTACGCAAAGCCCGTATCGATAAAAAAATCAGTTTAGATGAACTGCAGCAGCGCACGAAAATCCAAAAACGTTATTTGCTGGCAATCGAAGAAAATGATTTTCAAGAATTGCCTAGTGATTATTATTTGCGGACATTTATTCGGCAATACGCTGATGAGGTGAAACTCGACGGCAATCATTTGATTGATGTGTTGGATGGCAAAGATCGGCCAGCACCATCCTATCCCGAGCTGGAGACCGTTGATGAACTGAGAAAAAATAAACATGCTGAAAATCCTACACGTGCTCGTTTTAGGGCGACGATGCCGATGGTGGTTTTAGGACTTGTGGCGTTAGCAATTATCGCTATAGTAGGGTACATAACTTGGTTAGATCATCAAGAGACTGCAATTATTCCAGAAAATAGTTCTGTTCAAGTTGAACGTTCAGAGTCTTCTTCATCGGAGGCGGAAAAAGTTTCGTCGTCACAACCAAAACAAACGACGGAATCATCCAAAAAACCAGAAAAACCAAAAATGGCATTTGCGATGGAAAACAACACGACAAACGCAGCGACAATGAAAGTTGAGAATGCGGAGAAACCATTGAAGGTGACCTTTACTGGTAAGGAACGCGTATGGGTTGGTGTGCAGATCAATGGTTCTTTGACCTATCAATATACATTGCAAGCAGGAGAGTCGCAAACAACTGAGTTGCCAAGTGATGCGGCCCAGGCAGTGATTACTGTCGGTATGGCAAAGTATGCGGAGATCAAAGTCAATGATCAGACACTTGATTTTCAACCGGGAGATTCGTTGCTGCAAAAGAACGTGACTCTGAATATCACCTACGCGTCTGAATGACGTGTGTAAATAGAATTAGGAGGAAACAACAATGAATTTACCAAATAAATTGACGGTCATTCGGATCTTTATGATTCCAGTGTTCATGATCGTTGTTCTAGCTCCGTGGGACTGGGGAACATTGCAAATCGGAAACACCAGTTTAGCTGTGACACAGCTAGTTGGGGCGATTATTTTTGCAATAGCCAGCTACACAGACCATTTAGACGGGAAAATTGCTCGTGCTCGTGGTTTAGTAACTAACTTCGGAAAATTTGCTGATCCATTAGCTGATAAAATGCTTGTAATGACAGCGTTCATTGTTTTAGTTGAACAAGGCAAAGCCCCTTCATGGGTGATTGCTATCATCGTTTGCCGCGAATTGGCGGTAACAGGTTTACGTCTGTTGATCGTAGAACAAGGCGGCGGTGTTATGGCCGCGGCAATGCCGGGGAAAATCAAGACGGCTACGCAAATGGTCGGAATCGTACTGCTTTATCTAAACAATGTACCATTTAATTTTATCGGTATCCCAATGGATCAAATCATGTTGTATGTCTGCTTATTCTTCACGATCTATTCAGGATACGACTATTTTGCTAAAAATACATCGATCTTCAAAGGTTCGATGTAATAGAAATTTGGAACGGCACTTTCGAGTGTCGTTCTTTTTTCGCAGTCATGTAAAGAGCAGAAAGTTTGTCAATCGCTCCTTAAATTGACTTTTTTCTGTTATAGTTGAGAAAAAATGCGTATCTTTAGAAAGAAGTGGAACAAATGAGAGCAGAAATTATTGCCGTGGGCACAGAACTTTTGTTGGGACAAGTGGTGAATACTAACGCGACTTTCTTATCGGAAAAATTGGCGGATATGGGAATCGAGGTCTATTTTCATACAGTCGTTGGCGACAATCCGCAACGCTTGGAAGAATTACTTCAGTTAGCAGACACACGCAGTGAATTGATTATCTTGTGCGGCGGTTTAGGTCCGACCGATGATGATTTAACAAAGAATGTCTTAGCCGACCATGTGGGCGTGCCGCTGGTTCAAAATCAAGAAGGATTAGAAGCACTAAATTCCTTCTTCACACAGCGTCAAAGCACGATGACACCGAACAATTTGCGACAAATAGAAACGTTGCAAGATGGCATCCCATTACCGAACCGTACAGGTTTAGCGATCGGCTGTTTATATAAAGGTGAAAAGAATAATTATATTTTATTACCGGGACCACCAAGTGAATTAAAACCGATGTTCTTAGAACAAGCGCGTCCTCTATTGGAGAAAGAATTTCCGACAACAGAAAAATTAACTTCACGTGTATTACGCTTTTTCGGTATTGGTGAATCAAAATTAGTGACGGATCTGGCGGAAATGATCGAAAATCAGTCAAATCCGACGATCGCGCCTTACGCGAAACCAAATGAGGTAACATTGCGAATCACGGCGAAGACGGAAGATGACATTTCAGCTAATGCGTTATTGGATCAGGCAGAAGCAGAGATATTAGCAAAGGTCGGTGAATTCTTTTACGGCTACGGTGAAGAAAATAGCCTAGTCGAAGTTGTAGTTGATTTATTGAAAGAAAAGAACGCAAGTATCACAGCAGCAGAAAGTTTAACTGCTGGAGAATTCCAGTCAACGTTAGGGGCGATCTCAGGCGTTTCTGAGGTTTTTCCAGGCGGATTTGTCACTTATTCCAAGGCAACAAAAGCAAGCTTCTTAGGCATCGATTCAGCGCTGCTAGAGCGTGTTGGTGTTGTCAGTGCGGAGTGTGCGAAAGAAATGGCAGAAGCAGCATTGCGGCTTGCAGGAACTGATTACGCACTGTCCTTTACTGGCGTGGCCGGCCCCGATGAATTAGAAGGCAAGCCTAAAGGAACAGTCTATATCGCTCTGGCTCAAAAAGCGGGCGAAACCCTTATTTCTGAAAATCATTTTACTCGTGATCGTTCTTATGTTCGCCATAGTTCAGTGATGAAGGGCTTGGACATGCTGCGAAGAGCAATTCTAAACAAAAATTAAAAATGCGAATGTTTGTTCGTTTTTTGCTTGCTTTTTTGATTTCAAACCGATAAACTAGGGATATTGAAAAAGCAATAATGATGTGGAAAGCATATTTTATTATACGAAATGGGAGGATCAGCTATTGGCTAACGATCGCAAAGCAGCTTTAGATGCTGCAATGAAAAAGATTGAAAAGAATTACGGAAAAGGTTCGATCATGAAATTAGGGGAAAAGGTCGATCAGAAAATTTCAACGATTCCAAGCGGCTCTTTGGCATTGGACGTTGCATTGGGTGTGGGTGGTTACCCTCGCGGACGGATCATCGAAGTTTACGGTCCAGAAAGTTCTGGTAAAACAACGGTAGCGCTGCACGCAATCGCGGAAGTCCAAAAACATGGCGGAACGGCAGCCTTTATCGATGCGGAGCACGCGTTGGACCCTCAATACGCACAGCGTTTAGGTGTCAATATCGATGAGTTGCTGCTTTCACAACCAGATACTGGTGAACAAGGTCTAGAGATTGCGGATGCGTTGGTTTCTAGTGGCGCTGTTGATATCATCGTTATCGACTCAGTGGCAGCCTTAGTTCCCCGTGCCGAAATCGATGGTGAAATGGGTGACGCCCACGTTGGTTTGCAAGCTCGTTTGATGTCGCAAGCTTTACGTAAGTTATCAGGTTCTATCAACAAAACGAAGACGATCGCTGTCTTCATTAACCAAATTCGTGAAAAAGTCGGCGTAATGTTTGGGAATCCTGAAGTAACACCAGGCGGACGTGCATTGAAATTCTACGCGACTGTTCGTTTAGAAGTACGTCGAGCAGAACAATTGAAAAACGGTACGGATATCGTTGGTAACCGCACGAAGATCAAAGTCGTGAAAAACAAAGTTGCACCGCCATTTAAAGTGGCTGAAGTCGATATTATGTACGGATTAGGGATCTCACAAGAAGGCGAATTGCTGGATATGGCTGTTGAACAAGATATCATTGATAAGAGCGGTGCTTGGTATGGCTATAAAGAAGATCGGATCGGCCAAGGTCGTGAAAATGCGAAGAAATATCTAGCAGATCACCCAGAGATGATGGCTGAAGTAGCGACACGTGTCCGTGCAGCTTATGGCATCGGTGAAGAAGGCGACGTGACTAAAGCTGAAGAAGCCGGTCAAGAAGAATTACCACTAGATGAATAAAAAACAAATCGACACTAATGACGCAGCACTATTGCTTAGTCATTAGTGTTTTTTTATGGAAATTTCACAACAAAAAGAAGCGCTTCATTTATAAGGCTGGCAAAAGGGAAATAAAGTTGACACGCTATCAGACAAACATTAGAATAAAGTTGTGTGACTCTCACACATATGCAAGTAGGCATATTGATAATTTGACATTCGTTTATCAAAAAACTACAGATAAGTAAATAAGATAGTACGGAGGTGGATTTAATGTTAGTTCCTATTCTCCTCGCTATCATCGGTTTAATTGTCGGTCTTGGTTTGGGTTTCGTGGTAGCAAAGTCTCGCCATGAAAAAGAAATTGATGGGGCACAAAACACAGCTAGAGGAATCATTACGCATGCAAATAAAGAAGCGGAGACCTTGAAGAAAGAAGCTTTGTTGGAAGCCAAGGAAGAAAACCAGCAGTATCGCGCACAAGTTGAAAGTGAGTTGAAAGAAAGCAGACAAGAGTTAAAATCACAAGAAAATCGCTTGCTTCAAAGAGAACAGACTTTAGATCGTAAAGATGATTCTCTAGAGAAACGTGAGCACTCACTGGAAGAAAAAGAAACAAAAATCAGTGCTAGACAGCAATTAATTGACGAGCGAGAAAAAGATGTAGAACAACTGATTAATGAACAACAAACAAAATTGGAACAGGTTGCTTCTTTAACGAGAGATGAAGCGAAAGAAGTAATTATGAAGACGACGGAAGAGGAATTGAACCATGAATTAACGGTCATGGTCAAGGAATCTGAACAACGTGCGAAGGAAGAAGCCGATCGTAAAGCCAAGAATCTTTTGGCGATGGCTATTCAACGTTGCGGCGCCGACGCTGTTTCTGAAACGACTGTTTCGGTAGTCACATTGCCAAATGATGAGATGAAAGGTCGCATCATTGGACGTGAGGGCCGTAACATTCGGACACTGGAAACATTGACGGGGATCGATTTGATTATCGATGACACGCCAGAAGCAGTCGTTCTATCCGGCTTTGATCCAATCAGACGGGAAATTGCCCGGATGACATTAGAGAAGCTGATTCAAGATGGTCGGATTCATCCGGCACGGATCGAAGAAATGGTTGAAAAATCTCGCAAAGAAATGGATGAACGCATTCGCGAATATGGTGAACAAGCAGCCTTTGAAGTGGGCGCCCACACCTTGCATCCAGATTTGATCAAGATTTTAGGTCGTTTACATTTCCGGACCAGCTATGGTCAAAATGTATTGAATCACTCAGTGGAGGTTGCGAAATTAACGGGTGTCTTAGCCGCAGAGTTAGGCGAAGATGTTCAATTAGCGCAGCGTGCCGGATTGCTTCATGATATCGGTAAAGCACTGGATCATGAGATTGAAGGGTCACATGTCGAAATTGGTGCAGAACTTGCTGCCAAGTATCGTGAAAATTCTGTTGTGATCAATGCGATCGCCTCTCACCATGGAGATACAGAAGCAACTTCAGTAATCTCTGTTTTAGTAGCCGCTGCCGATGCAGTATCAGCTGCTAGACCAGGTGCACGGAGCGAGTCGTTAGAAAACTATATCCGCCGTTTGGAAAACTTAGAAAATATTTCGAATAGTTTTGACGGAGTTGATTCAAGCTTCGCTGTTCAAGCGGGACGTGAAGTACGTGTTATGGTTAAACCAGAAGAAATTTCTGATTTGGATTCTGTTCGTTTGGTTCGCGACATTCGTCGTAGAATTGAAGATGAACTGGATTATCCAGGACATATCAAAGTGGTTGTTATTCGTGAGACACGAGCAACCGATTACGCAAAATAGTAAAAAGCCTCAATTGTGAGGCTTTTTCTTTTTGCCTTTAAATGTAAATTTGAGTACTGATAGGGATGAACCATTTGCTATCCGGGATTTCTGCGAATGGTCAATAAAATTATGACAAATTTGTATAAAAAAATAATAAAGATATTTTTAAGGGAATCATAATTTTAAAAGGATAGCTTCGAAACAAGAATTCATTTAAAATGGAGTATAAGAAAAAAAGAATGGGAGTAGTAGGATGACGACTATCAGTCGCTGGTTCAAACGCTATGCCACCTTGCTCAAAATTATTTTCTTTGGGATCGTCTTATTTTTCGTCGCAAATCAAGTGAAAAATATTGCACATGGAATGAGCTGGCAAACCGTTTGGCAAACGATCAAGCAACAAGATCAAATGGCATTATTAAGTATGTTCGGTATCGGCCTTTGCGGCGTTCTGCCCATGCTTTTATATGATCACGTGGCGATCACGACGCTGGAAGCAACGGGACGGCCACGGATGAATCGCAAGGAGTGGCTGGTATCAGCCTGGACCACTAACACAATCAATAACCTAGCCGGTTTTGGCGGGGTCGTTGGAGTGAGTTTGCGGTCGAGTTTTTACGGAAAAGGGATGGAGAAGAAAAAAGTATTAGCCGTGATTTCTAAGATTGCTCTCTTTATGTTGGCGGGACTTTCAATCATGGCGTTCATTACATCTTTGGATTTGATTTTCTTTAGAACGCAAAATCCATTTGTCCGTTATCGTTTCTGGTTATTAGCAGGCGGAGTGTTTGCGCCGATCCTGTTCGTCTTTGTATATGGAAGACGTCGTACGATTTTTAAAGAATTTCGCTTAAAACAAATTTTCGAATTATATCTAGCCTCGTTGGGGCAATGGCTAGGTGCGTTGACTGTCTTTTTATTCGTTGGTTATTTGATGGGTGTGAAGTTGAATATCGGAGAGGTTTATCCGATGTTTGTGATCGCAACAGGCCTAGGTATGCTGACGATGGTTCCTGGAGGAGCTGGGACCTTCGATGTTATGATGATTTTAGGCTTAGGCCATCTTGGGTTGAATCAAAGCACTGCGGTGGTCTGGATCTTGTTCTATCGGATCTTTTATTATTTGGTTCCTTTTCTGACAGGGATCGTGATCTTCTTGACCAATACCAGTGTCAAAATGAATCGCTATTTTGATAATTTGCCGCGAGTGCTGTCGCAGAAGGCTGCTCATGTGGTTATGGTCAGTGCGGTATATTTTGCAGGCATTATGATGATCTTATTATCGACATTGACGAACTTATCGAACATCAGCCGTTTGTTTCAGGTGCTTTTGCCCTTTTCATTTGATTTTTTGGATCAGACGCTGAACTTGTTGATTGGTTTTCTATTATTAGGCTTTGCTCGAGGAATCTCACAGAAGGTGAAACGAGCATTTTGGCCAACGATTTTATTACTGATCTTTGGGATTATTAATACAGTGGCGCGGACGGCATCTGTTCGTTTGATCGTAGTCTACTTAGTGATTTTATTGATCGTTTGGATGTCGCGAAAGGAATTTTATCGCGAACGTTTTGTGTATTCATGGGGAGCCTTAGTTTTTGACGGTATCTTGTTTGGCTTGCTATTCATTTTTTATGCCGTAGCAGGCTATCATAGTGGACAAATCTGGAGCACGGAACGTTTATCAACGAAATATTTCGCCTTCCCTTCAGAGGAGATTTGGTTCTCAGGACTAGTCGGATTGATTTTATCAATTTTGTGTTTAGCGATTTTATATCAATACCTAACACAAAGTGCGACTAAACTTGGAGCAGCCTGGGATGAAAAACGCTTTAACTACTTAATCAATCGTTACGGCGGTACACCAGCCAGTCATTATTTGCGGGTGTCAGGCTATCAATATTTCTATTACCAAGAAAATGGAAATGATCAGATTCTTTTTGGATTTCAAACACGGGCTAATAAGTGCTTTGTATTAGGTGATCCTGTCGGAAACCCTGAAAAGTGGAAGGCAGCGACATTTGCTTTTATGGAGCATGCCGACGAACTTGGCTATCAGTTAGCGTTTTATAAAATATCAGAAGACTATGTTCTGCTTTTGCACGACTTAGGATTTCATTTTGATAAGATTGGGGAAACGGGTGTGACTGATTTTACCCAACACAAGCTGGAGGTTTTCTCTGATCGTTTTGAATTTAAACGTTTGACCAACGAGGGCTATCAATTTATTTATTTTGATAAGCTGCCGGAAGAGGTTTTTGATGAGCTGGAGGAAATCTCAGATGAATGGCTGAATGGAGAAAAGGAAAAATGTTTCTCTGTAGGACGTTTTGATCGTGGGTATATCGAGACTAGTAATGTTGGGATCGCTCGTGATCCGCAAAATCGAATTGTTGGCTTTATTACCGAGCAGCCAGTTAATCAGAAACGAGCATCTTTTGATCTGTTACGTTTTCGAAATGATGTTCCTAACGAAATACCGACCTTTTTGAAGTTGCATCTGATGGATGAACTGAAAAAGCAAGGGTATAGTGAAGTTTATCAAGGTATGGCACCGCTAGCGAATGTTGGCGAGACGTCCTTTGCTTTCTTAGGAGAACGGATCATGAATCTAATCTATAAATACGGACATTCCATCTATGCCTTTCAACAGGTGGCAGAAGAAAAAACAGTCTATGTCGATCATTGGCGCCCAAGATATTTCGCTTATATGAAAGACAGCAGTTTCTTATTCTCTGCTTTGCAGTTATTATTGTTGATCGGTCGGGGAAAGAATAAAGGTGTGACCATTTCAGAAGAGATGATCGAAGTATAAAAGACGAGCCAAGCCGGCTCGTCTTTTTTTTATTAACCAGTTAATCAATCGTGATCGCTTTGCCCTTTTTTTCTTCATAATCGCTTTTTGGCAGCTTTAGAGTAAGTACACCATTTTCAAATTTTGCATTGATCTTTTCTTCAAGGATGTCTTTTACGGCAAATTGCCGGTGATAGGCGCTGCTGGAACGTTCTCTGCGGACAAAACGACCGTCGTCTTTGACTTTGTTTTCGGCAGTGTGCTCGGCATCAATTGAAAGGATATCATTGTTGTAATGAATGGAAATTTCTGATTTATCAAAGCCTGGCAGATCCGCTTTTACTTCATAATGATCATCTAGATCGCGGATGTCCACGCTCATTTTTCGATCATCCCAAAAAGTGTTCATCAGCTTACCGACTAATTCCTCTCCGTCCAACCAATCATTTTTCGGTAGTAGATTCATATAGATTCCTCCTGATTCGTAATGGCTATTCTTCGGACAATACATAAAGACTATACGGGCAACTCTTAACCTCATGGTAAAGCCTCAGGTAGAATTATTCAACTAATTTAGGGCGCCTATGCTAGAATGAATTATCTATACATTTAGGATGGGCTATGATAGAATCGTCTAGTGAAAAATTTGAACGGGTGAGAAAATGGAAATTATGGAGAAAGCCCCAGCGAAAATCAACTTGGGCCTCGACATTTTAGGCAAACGGCCAGATGGCTTGCATGAGTTGGCGATGGTCATGGCGAGCATCGATCTAGCGGATCGTTTGTATTTGGAAGAGATTTCGGAAGATAAAATCATTATTGAGACCAATAAGGCTTTTTTGCCAACGGATAAAAAGAACCACGTTTACGAAGCGCTGGAATTGGTCAAAGAACGTTTTGCGATAAAAAAAGGCCTGCGGGTCAAGATTCATAAAGAGATTCCTGTAGCGGCTGGCTTGGGCGGCGGATCAACTGATTCTGCAGCGGCTTTAAGAGCAGTCAATCGCTTATGGGAGCTGGGTTTGTCGACTGAAGAATTAGCTTGTCTAGGCGCCGAAGTGGGTTCTGATGTTCCCTATTGTGTTTATGGGCAAACCTCTTTAGTAGAAGGTTTCGGTGAAAAAGTGACACCGATAGCACCGATGCCGCAGTGCTGGGTCGTTGTTGTTAAGCCTCGTATGAGTGTTTCGACGCGATCAATCTTTGCGAAGATTGTGATGGAGGATCTATATCATCCTGATATTGCCGCGCTGGTGTCTGCCATTGAAGAAAACGATTATCAGAAGATGACAGCAAACTTAGGCAATTCAATGGAAGTTGTAACGATTAAAAAGCATCCGGTCATTCAGCAATTGAAAGATCGAATGTTGAAGTATGGTGCTGATGCGGCAATGATGAGCGGCAGCGGACCTACAGTATATGCTTTGTGCCACAAATATTCGCGTGCAAAGCATGTGTTTAACGCATTGAAAGGCTTTTGTGATGAAGTTTATCTAGTTCGCACATTAAAGTAGATCCTAAGGGGTCTATTTTTTTGCGATTTCAGAACAGTAGCAAGGCTTCGTATTTCCATATTTGTAATAAAATAACATTGTTCTGACAATAGAACGGATACAGGTTTCATTTATCATATGAATGAGGGGTCATCTATTTTACGGTTTATCAACACTATTTCGAGGTAAATCGTAAAATTTACGCTTTATGTTGACGAATAGAAAAACATCTGTTAAATTAATTCTTGTCTTAAAATGAGAAGAGAAGGTGTTTAGATAGATGAAGATACAAAAAGGACTGCTTTTACTAGGAACTGTGGTACTATCAGTCGTGCTGACAGCTTGCAGTACTCAAGAGAAGAAAGAAACCGCATCTGATGATAAAATCCAAGTAATGACGACATTTTATCCAATGTATGAATTCACCAAACAAGTGGTAGGGAATACGGGCGATGTGGAATTGCTGATTCCAGCGGGTACAGAGCCGCATGATTTTGAACCTTCTGCCAAAGATTTGGCTAAGATTTCCGATTCGGATGTGTTTGTTTATAATAGTCCGGAGTTAGAGACATGGACGGACAATTTGACCGATACGATTGATACGAAAAAAACGGCAATCATTCAAGCGTCTAAGAATATTACGCTGATGGACGGAGCCGATCATGACCATGAAGAAGAGCATGATGATCATGACGCAGATGAACACGAAGAACACGGGCATGATCATGATTTAGATCCCCATGTTTGGCTAGACCCTGTTTTAGCGATCAAAGAAGTGGAAACGATTCGCGATCAATTAGCGAAGAAATACCCAGATGACAAAGCGACGTTTGAAAAAAATGCCGCAAGCTATATCAATGAATTAAAAACATTAGATAAAGAGTATCAAACGGCAGTTAAGGATGCGAAAAACAAAACATTTGTGACGCAGCACGCGGCTTTCGGCTATTTGGCCAAGCAATATGGATTGACGCAAGAAGCAATTGCTGGGATTTCACCTGATCAAGAGCCTTCTCCAAGTCGTTTGAGTGAATTGAAGCATTATGTGGATGATCATCAAGTCAATGTGATCTATTTCGAAGAAAACGCATCGTCAAAAGTTGCAGAAACGTTGTCTAAAGAAACCGGTGTAAAATTAGAAGTATTGAATCCGTTAGAAAGCTTAACGGAGAAACAAATCAAGAATGGTGAAGATTATCTTTCCGTTATGCGAGAGAATTTGAGTGCGTTAAAAGAAAGTATCAAGTAGACGATCTTCCAATTTTAGAAAATCCATTCATTAGTAGGAAAAAGGATGTCAGTTCCTCTTTTCCCAGAAAACGAAGCCAGTAATGTATTTACAAAAAATAGAGCAAACAAGCCAGTAATCATAGAGGAATGATATACGGCTTGAACAACAAAGGATTTTCCGTTTTTAGAAAATCCATTCATTAGTAGGAA
>Ga0153985_1000020_pt1 | contig 51376 bp, 47 predicted proteins | sample TSGA069MetaG_FD_104715 | JGI IMG/M metagenome (GOLD analysis project Ga0153985, IMG submission 104715) | Attine ant fungus gardens microbial communities from Georgia, USA - TSGA069 MetaG | ecosystem: Host-associated > Fungi > Mycelium > Unclassified | place: USA: Georgia, Alexander Wildlife...
GCTTGTTGTACAATATTCATAAGAGATTCCTCCATGTTGATGTTTTAAGGTTTTGAACACCTTGATTTTAACACATGTGGAGAAATCTCTTTTTTATTTTCCAACAATTATTTTACGCTAACGAAAAGTATACAGTTTTACGGACATTCGGTATACTTGTTCTATAAAGGAGGAGGTCCATCCTATGGAAAAAGAAAAACCTTCAAAAATTATTCAATTTTTTGGCGGTAAAACATCGTACTATATGATCGGGCTGATCATTTTAAGTGCTTTAGCCATCTATTTATTGAATACTGTTTCATTTATTTTCAGACCGATCGTGGTCATTATCACTACAGTGCTCCCGCCAATGGTCTTCGCGTTGCTGCTATATTATCTGCTGAATCCAGTGGTCAATTTTTTAAATAAAAAAGGCCTTTCACGAACCCTTGGTATCGTACTTACCTATGTCGTGATTCTGGCTGTATTCTTTTTTGGTGGTGCCAGACTCATTCCAGTGATCCAGGATCAGGCACAAGATTTGATCAAACAATTTCCAAAATATATGAATGATTTTCAAGAATCAATCAAAAATATCCTAGAAGCTACACCATTTGCGGCTTCTTCTGATCAGGCCTTGAACTCTCTGGATAAATTAACTAAGGAAGCACTAAATTACTTAGCCAATAACTGGCAAGATGGTGCTAAAGGTTTAGGAACAATCTTTTCAGCTGTTTCTAGTACTGCTATCACCTTATTTACTGGGCCGATTATCGCTTTCTTTTTGCTTCAAAGTCCCCACAAACTTTACAATTCAGTGATCGAAATGATTCCGCCGCGTTTCAGAAAAGACGCCAGCTCATTAATCAAGATTGCTAATCAGCAATTAGGGGCCTTTCTAAAAGGTCAAGTCATTGCCTCACTGCTACTAGGATTAATCTACTGGGTCGTGTTCTTGCTGTTAGGCTTGCAATATGCCACAGTGATTGCCTTGGCTGCTGGGATTTTAAGTATTATTCCGTATATCGGGTCTTTCTTAGCTTTCTTGCCTGGTGTGTTCATCGCCTTCCAAGATTCTACTTTTATGGTGGTCAAATTCGTTATTGCATGGTTCGTTGTTCAGTTGCTTCACGGTGATCTGGTCGTCCCTCGTGTGATGGGCGATAAATTGAAGATTCATCCAATCACGATTTTAGTCGTTTTACTAGTTATGGGCGATCTTCTAGGATTAGTCGGTGTCATATTTGGTATTCCGATCTATTCGATGATTAAACTACTCGTCGTCTTCATCTTCCGCAAATTCAAACAACGTTATAATAAGTATTTTTCTGATGAGGGTGCCTATCGCAACACCGGATTTTCAGAGGACGATTATTTATAAAAAAAGAGGCTGTGTCCCGATTTTTGGGATACAGCTTCTTTTGAATATGTCCATTTTATAAATAGATTGAAAAGAACATCAGCATCGCGCCCAGCATCACGAACAAATGCCAAACAACATGCATATATCGGCGATTTTTCATACTGTAAAAAACTGATCCTACCGTGTAGGCAATGCCGCCGCCAACTAACAGCAGTAACCCCTTCAATCCAACACTTTGATAGAGACTAGGCAAAGCAATAACGACCGCCCACCCCATCACATTATAAATGATCGTAGACAATTTCGAGACTGATTTCACCTTGCTTAATGTCAAACTTTTATAAACGATTCCGACGATCGCAGCCAACCAGATAACACTTAACAGCACGATTCCGATCGTTCCCTTTATATACAATAAACAATAGGGTGTGTAAGTTCCAGCGATCAGCAAGTAAATTGAGCAATGATCGAAAACTTGAAAGACTTTCTTTGCCTTCGTAAAAATCAAGCTGTGATACAACGTCGATGCTAAAAACAACAGCAATAGCGAAACGCCATAAATAATAAATGAGACATAGTGCAGCCCACTGCTGGCCTTTCCTAGTAAAAAAACAAACCCAACAATACTTAATATCACACCCACACCATGCGTTACCGCATTCAACACTTCATTTGTGATCAGATACTTCCGGCTAAATTGTGTATTCATTTATTTGTCACCTCGAATGATTTATTAAAGACACTATATCATAGTTAACAAAATAATTCAATCTAGTTTTTGAAACCAGATGATAAATTTAACCTAATAAAATTCCTTGCTTGACCAATTTGTAGCCAAAAACCAGCTCCTCTTCGACATAAATCTCCGCCTCTTTCTTCTCATTCAGTACCTTGATCAGTTCCTTTAGTGTCAATGGGTTGCTTCGTTCCTTACTCAAAACGATTTTATTCCCTTCTATTTTGATGGTTATATGGTTTGTCTGTTTTTCCCCGTCGTCCACAAAGACGTAAGTATATGAAGACAATTTCTTCAGTTCGCCGGCAGCATCTACTTGAATGGCCGTTAATAAATCTTTCGCTTTCATCCTTCTCACCTCATATACGTGCTTTTGCTTTCATTATAACAAAAAGAAAACGATGAATCGGGTTGTAAAACTCCCAAACTCATCGTTAAATTCTTAACTTCTATCTAAACTTTTTGCGATCGTATTTCCTAGAGTTTGAACAACCTGAACCAACACGATCAATAGAATGATGGTAGTATACATCACAGTCGGCTCATTTCGTAAAAAGCCGTATTGGTAAGCAATACTGCCAAGTCCTCCTGCACCTACTAAACCGGCCATTGCCGTAGCACCAATCAAACCGATCATAGCAATCGTCAATCCACGAATGATCCCGCCCCGTGCTTCTCTCAACAACACACTGCGAATAATGTGAAAATGACTGATTCCCATCGCTTGATAGGCTTCAATCACTCCACCATCAACTTCTAATAAAGATGTTTCTGCCAAACGAGCCAAATAAGGGGCTGTATAAATAATTAACGGTAAAAGTACACCCTGTACACCAATAGTAGTTCCCATAATTAGTTTTGTCAGCGGTAAAATCAAAAACAATAAAATGATAAATGGCAAAGACCGCAGAACATTAATGACACTATTCAAAATAGTATAAAGGGGTAGATTACTATTCAATCCCCCAGGTCGAGCAATGACTAACAGCACACCTAAAGGAATCCCGATAACAATCGACAAAATTAGAGCTATAAAAACCATCACAAGTGTTTGCCCTAAACCTTCGATGACGACATTTCCCCACTGATTCCAAAATTCGCTCATTAAACAACCTCCTCAATAAGAACACCTTGACTTCGAATATACTCTTTTGCTGATTGAAAGTCAGATTCTGTTCCGCCGTCAAATTGTACAAGCAGCTGACCATGACGTATTTCTTTCAAATATCCGATATTGCCGCTAAGAATATTCGGATTCAATTGAAAATCCTTCGCGACTCTCGCTAACACAGGCTCCGTCGCTTCTTCTCCAATAAATTGCAGCTGAACTAGACGCCCACTGCCCTTATAGGTCGCTAAAACCTCTTCTGGGACGTTGTAACCATCATTTGCCCCAATAAACCGCTTCGTCGTTTCTTCCTCAGGACGAGTAAACAAATCGATCACAGGTCCTGCCTCTACGACCTTTCCATCCTCCATGACCGCCACACGATCACAAATACGTTGAACTACATCAATTTCGTGCGTAATCAAGAAAATAGTGATCCCTAATTCTTGATTGATTTTGGTCAACAGAGCCAAGATCGACTCCGTTGTTTCAGGATCTAACGCGCTGGTCGCTTCATCTGACAATAAAATCTCGGGCTCGTGTGCCAGTGCCCGTGCGATTGCCACGCGTTGTCGTTGACCACCAGATAATTGTGCCGGATAGTTATCTTTTCGATCAGTCAATCCAACCAAAGCTAGATACTTATCGACCCGTTCGGCGATCACTTCTTTCGATACTCCCTCCAGCTTCAACGGCTTCGCGATATTTTCATAAACCGTTGCGGTAGATAGTAAATTGTACCCTTGAAAGATCATGCCGATTTTTCGTCTAGTTAACAATAATTCTTTTTTGTTTAGTTCCCGTAAATTCTGCCCTTTAATCAAGATATCGCCTGTTGTCGGCGGTTCTAAGAAATTGATCATGCGGATCAGGGTGGACTTTCCTGCGCCAGAATAGCCTACAACACCAAAAATCTCGCCCTTTTCAATTGTTAAATTAACCTCTTTTACCGCTTCAACACGACGTTTTTTTTGTTGATAGACTTTTGACACATTTCTAAGTTCAATCATATAAATCCTCCTAAGCTTAAAATGCAGGAACAACTGAGCCCTTGAATTTCTCTTCAATGAATTTTTTCGTTTCATCAGATTGATAATACTTTTTGATTTCTTTAACGATCTTGTCGTCTTTGTTCTCCGTCCGCACCGCAAACACATTGTAATTAGGGTTATCCTTTAATGGTTCGTGATAGATTGCATCATCGTTGATAGTTAGCCCTGCTCCGAAAGCAAAGTTTGTATTGATAGCCGCAGCCGCCAGCTCCCCTAACTGAGAAGGAATTTGTGAGGCTTCCAGCTCAACAATCTCGATATTCTTAGGGTTTTCCGCGATATCATTCTTAGTGGCCTTAATTTCGACACCCTCTTTTAGCTTCAAAACACCCGCTTCTTCTAAGAGTTTTAAAGCTCGATATTCATTTGTCGGGTCATTCGGCACACCAACTTTATCTCCGTTTTGAAGTTTACTTAAATTAGAAATTTTTTTAGAGTAAACCCCTAATGGGAATGCAACTGTTTTAAATGCTGTCTCAATTTTGTAATCTTTATCCTTCACTTGCTGCTCCAAGAAAGAGAGGGTTTGATAGCTATTGCCATCCAAATCACCGTCACTTAGCGCCGTGTTGGGTGTATTATAATCATCAAAACTTTTTACCTTGATCTCAAGACCATCTTTTTTTGCTTGCTTTGCGACCTCCTCTAAAATTTCTTGATGGGGTCCCGAAGTAACACCAATCGTCACCTTTTTCTCATCCAATGGTTTCGCTTCGCTTTTACTGCCGCACCCTGCCAACACTCCGCTCACTGCTAATGCCACTACCCCTAATAAAATTCCTTTACCTAATTTTTTCATCATTCATTCCTCCAATTATTTTTTTGCCAAAGAAAAAAAGCTCGTCCTTTTCCACACTCTAATGTGCCGAAAAAGGACGAGCTCACTCGCGATACCACCTTCATTTGCAACAGTCTCACAACTATTGCCTCAACAAGTACATCTATACTTGAGCGTTGTTAACGAGCGCTGCCCCGTCACTGCCTACTTATCGGCAATGCCATTCAGAGACCATTTTCTAGATCCATCCACATATCCGCTCTCACCTTATCGGACTCTCTTTGATGTTTCGTTATCTATACTTTTCTCTTCATCACGTTTCTTTGTTTAACAAATTGATAAATCGTATCTTACACGTCTAAAGTTCAGCTGTCAACACTTTTTATCATCAAAAACACAGTTGACTTTAATTTTGACAAAGACTAAACTAGTTGAAATCTCACTAAACTATCTGTTTTTGCTTTTATTGATTTAGTTTGATAAAAAGCCTGTGGTTAAAAAAGAACCATTTTCTTTGGAGATTGGTTTCTTAATATGAAAAAGGAGTTGAATTCAATGGACATCACCACTGAAGTACGTCCAGGCGCCAATAGATACGCCTGCGGAGAAAATATTCTCCAAGATCTACCAAGCTATCTTGCTGATTTTAGGAAAATTGCTGTTATTACAGGCGAAAAGTCCTCTGAGGCTTTCAAAAAATACTATCGTAAAGAGCTTCACTATCCTACCTACAGATACGATGGTAGTTCTAGTCATGAAAATGCCGTCCAATTAGCCAATAAAATCGAACAGGCAGAACTGATTCTAGCGATTGGCGGCGGACGTGTAATCGATACTGCGAAAATGGTTGCTGAAGAATTAAATGCAGAGCTGATGGTTGTTCCAACATTGATCTCTAATTGCGCACCCTTCACACCAATTGTAGCTGTCTATCACCCGAATCGCACCTTCAAAGCCATGGGATTTATGAAACGTGCGCCTTTCTTAACATTAGTTGATTCGAAGTTCCTGCTGGCAACACCAAAAGACTACTTCGTTGCTGGTATCGGTGATACGTTAGCTAAATGGTACGAAATCGAAGGAATCACAAGAAACCTGCAGGACGATGAAAAGTCTGCATATGTTCGCCTTGGCGTCGCAAGTGCTAAAGCAATACAAGAGCTTCTGTTAGAAGATGCGATAACAGCTATAGAAGATCTTGAGCAGAATAAGGCTACCCCTGCTTTCAGTCGAGTAACAGATACAATCATCGGTTTAGCAGGAGAAACTGGTGGTTTTGCTGCTGCTTTTGGACGTTCAGCTGGCGCTCACGCTATTCATGACGGTCTTTCCTATCTTGAAAGCACTCATGAACAGCTTCATGGAAAAAAAGTTGCCTACGGTATTCTCGTTCAATTAGCTCACACAAAAGACTTAGACGAAATACAGCAATTAAAAGCCTTTTACCAAGCAACAGGACTTCCTTTAAAATTAAAAGACTTGAATGTGCTTGATTCTTCTAAAGCTGCTTTAGACTCGGTCATTAACCATGCTGCTTCATCTAAGGAAACCTTTAATATGGTAGATCCTAACATCACAGCAGATCAAATATATGAAGCCATTCAACTTGTAGAATCTTTATAAAGTTTACCCTTAACCCATTGAGGTATACCTCAATGGGTTTTTTATTTTAGGTTTACTTCAATATAATAGTCAACAAATCTTTGCTATTATTGAGCTTTGGTGATGATTTCACTTAAATAAATTTAAAGTATACCTTATATTAAAAGTAAACCTCATACGCTCTTATTCAACTATATGAGGTTTACTTTTTTTAATTATTTTTCTGATTCCAAAGGGTTTACTTCAATTAAAAAAATATACGTTTACTTTAATTATTTTAGCACTTAACACTGGTATAAAGAAGTTTGTTTTGAGGTTTACTGTTAAAATCATTGTACATTTCATTAAATAAGTTTACCTCAAATAGTTAACTAAAAGTAAACTTCTTTTATTTCATAAAGTTTACCTCAACTACATTACGGTTTACTCTTACTAAATTTATTGAAGTATACTTTTTCATAAGAATTATGGTTTACTTTAATATAACGGTAAACTGTAATGTAAAAATTTAAGTTTACTTCATTATCCATTACAAAGTTTACCTTTTTAAAAAAAATAAAATAAGTATACCGTATAAACAGTTGTTCATTGAGGTTTACTCTATTTTTTTGAAGTGAACTTTAAATCTAAAAAATAGAAGTTTACCTCAATATAAAAAGTTTACTTTTCCAATGATTAATTAAAATTGAAGTATACTCTATTTAGTTTTAAAGTAGACCCTAATATGTATATAGTTTACTTTAATTGTTTAGTAATGCTTCTATTAAAGTATTTAGGTTTTAATACAGTTTACTTATTATTATTTGAAGTACACTTTTAAGTTATTAGAAGTTCACCTCATTATTTTTATAAGGTATACTTTAACTTAAATAAAGTATACTCTATTTAAGTTAATTCAGTTTACTTCAATTGACTAATTAAGGGTAACTTTATATATTAATAAATACAGTATACTTCAATTTGATAAGGATTTATAGTTTACCTCATTTTACTAATTGTAGTAAACCTTATTGCTATTAAATAGGTTTTATAGTAAACTTTAATTGAGAAATTATGATTGGAGACTTTTTATGCCAAAGAAAGCAGAAACCTATGTAGTAGGAAATTTTAAGGGTGGCGTCGGTAAATCGACTACCGTACAGATGCTCTCCTTTGAAAGTGCCTTCCGTAAAGATCGCAAAACATTAGTAATCGATTTAGACCCGCAGGGGAATACGAGTGACGTCTTGTCACTGACAGCTGAAAATTTTGGAAACAATACGCTACCCGATGAATTTGATGCAACGATTTGGGAAGCTGTTCGTTCAGGTGATATCCAATCTTCTATTTATCAAATTATGCCAAACTTAGATTTGATCCCAGCAAATATTTCTTTTTCTGATTTTCCCGATTATATGATTGAAAAATTTCCTGGTGACAAGGTATCACAATTTAAATATATGGAAGATTTGATTGAACCTTTGAAAAATATTTATGATGTGATCTACATTGATGTTCCACCTACAATCAGTACTTATTCAAATGCGGCCATGTACGTGGCTGAATACGTTATTGTCATTTTGCAGACACAAGTAAAATCCTTAAAAGGGGCCCAAAACTACATTGATTACATGAATTTCTTCATTGAACAATATGAAACTGACTTAGAGGTTGTTGGTATCGTACCGTTTATGATGCAGAAACGTGATTCTGTCGACCAAGAGATTTATACTGCAGCAAGAGATATCTACGGTGCACATCTTCTAGATACAGTGGTTTTGAGTCAAAGTCGTTTAAAACGCTATGATGGGTCCGGAATTACCTATGAAATCAACAAAAATGGCAAAGTTGAGCAGTGGGACAAGCGTGCACACGAGGTTTTCGTCAATATTTTAGATGAAATTGATGAACATCGCCTCATATTGAGCGGTGAAGAGTAGGGGAGACGTTGAATGGCGAAAAAAATGAAGCTCGATTCGCTTTTAACGGCGAACAAGAAGAATAAAGGCATTGAAAAAATGTCGGAATACTCTAACCAGGACAAAGAGGAGAAAAAGCCTAGTTCTCAAGACCTCTTAGCAAAAAGAACGTTAAGTCCTGAAACAGATTTTCGACGTTCTTCATTCCATGAAGAAACGAGGCACTTTAATGAACGAACACTTCCTCATGAACCAGCTCCTCAAACACAAGAAAGTGAAGCAGGGAAGAGGGGACGAAAACGTCAATATTATGATCCTCGTTTAAAAGCATTAGAAATGCAAAAAATCTCTGCACGCACAAAGATTCGCATGCAGAATTTGATCAACGCAAAGTTTGACGGCTATACACCCGATAAGATGATTGATTTTTTATACGATTATTACCTTGAAAAAGGTCTATCTAGAGATGACCGAAACTTCCTAATTCAGCTTGAAGAAGCTTCTATGGAAGAGTACAAGGAGAAGCCAAAATATCAAAAATTATTCAAAGAATTAGAAAATGATGAGAAATAACTCCAAAAAAAGTAAACCGTAATGTAGATACTATCTTACATTACGGTTTACTTTTTTCTAAGCTAGGTCTTATTTAAGTTTACCTTTATTATTATTAATTCTTTTTAAAAGTTTACTTTTCCAAAAATACTTTTTCCTTTTTATAAGTTGTGGATAACTAAGGAAGCCCTTATGCGCATTACTTTTTATCCACATTCTTAAGTGAGGATGATAGACCTCTCACTTTAATTGAAGTTTACTAAAAATACTTTTACATCATTTAATAAAGTAAACCAAAATTGAGTTTATCCTTATATTATAGTAAACCTCAAATGCTTTTATAAAGATATTAAAAGTTTACTCCAAAAAAAGATGTGCAAGAATCGCTTTACAATAGGCTTTCAATCAATTATTCTATACATGTAGAAAAAAACGAAAAAAAAAGAGTTTAAAGATTTGGCGATCTTTAAACTCAAAGGTTTGAGCTAATTTTGGCGAATTAGCCTGTCACATTTAGATAAATTTGTAAGGGTTAGAAAAATTGGTGTTTGCCTAACCTTTGTTAAGTATACCATAATTTGGGTACTTTCTCAATCAAATATCCTGTGATAGTAAAGCATTCCTTTAAAAACTTTCGTTATTAACTTTGAGAGTGAACTAAGGAGGTTTTTTGTCGTGTCCACTAATTTAGATAACATCATGACTGCAACAAATTTACCCAACGGAAATTATATCCCAATTGATTTAAATTTAATCAACAATCCACAGTACAAAAATCTATCCATTGAAGCAATGATGCTGCATGCTCTATATACTATGCGTATGACTTGCAGTATTTACAATTCCCAAAAAGATGGCAGCTGGCTTGATGAAGCTGAACATCCTTATATTTATTTTTCTAATGAAGAGGCAGCAAAACTACTGCGTGTATCTGAACGAAAAGTAACGAATTTGAAAAATGCCTTGATTGAAGCTGGACTTATCCAAATTACTCGTCATGGTCTTAAAAATTATCGTATCTATGTCGCAAATCCAAAAGCTCCAGAAGCGAATGTTGTTGTACAACTATCATTTAAAAATTATACCAGTACAAAAGCCTTGGTCCCTGTGGAAAAATCAGTGACTGAGAAAACAGCCGAGTTATCCACTGTGGATAGAGAAGCAGATTCTGCGGCTTCGAACACGCACGATTTGCTTACAAGTACACAAAAACAATTAGCAAAACAAAATACAAATACTACAAAAGCAACAGGCAATGCGTCAAAAAATCTGAACAAGTCTCAGGATAACAGCTTAATCGAGGGCTTGAATGCTCGTTATGCACATTTGTTGCCACAACAAGTGTTTGATCGTTTTTTACCTTTTTGTGCTGGTGACTATCAAAAAGCACGCTGGTTTGTGGATACAATTTTTAAGGCAAAATACGTCAGCATACAAGACTATATTAACGCCGGTCTACCTGCTGAAGCAGAAGTTTTGACCTTTGAACACAATGAGTATTTCAGATCAGATATCAGTGACGCTGTGGCTAAAGCAATTGAACAAATGTATCGTTACAAAACAGTCAAAAATCCAGAAGGCTTCTTCTTTGCCTTCATGAAAGGGTTCTTTACGGAGAAAACCCGACAATATTTAGTAGATCACTATGAGATGACGCCAGAATTGCAACAAACGCTTTCATACGTTCAATTGACTGTTCAACAAAAAAAGGAGCGGCAAAAATCGCAAAAAGTCGCCTAAAATCGCTCCTAAGACCTCAAACCTTTGTTATAATGTAGCGGAGTCTATCTAGAGAAAGGTTAATTTTATGAATAAGTTTAAACTAGCATTTTTTGGCTATAGTGGTCTTTTAGGACTAGCTGTCGGAGTCATTGTAGCTTTATTTATGGGTCTAACGGAGCTCGGAAACCAGCTTTTATGGCAAATTTTGCCTAGAGCGCTAGGAGATCCGCGCTTTTATCCCTTAATTATCTGTACAATCGGAGGCGTAGCGATTGGGTTTTTTGTAAAAACATTCGGTCGTTATCCGAGCACCTTGCAAGAGTCATTTACTGAGTATCAAGAAACAAAACGAATCGATTATCACGATGGGAAGCTAGTCCGGAATTTATTAGGCTCCTTAATCGTACTGCTCTTTGGAGCTAGTTTAGGTCCAGAAGCGGCATTAGTTGCAATTATTGGTGGTTTAATTACCTACATGGCAGATCGCAGGAAAATTCCTGATCAAGAGCGAGCAGATATGATAGAGTTTGGTATCGGGACCTCACTAGGAGTAATCTTTATGACACCGCTGTTTGGTGTTGGACGATCAGTAGAACGCGACAATTGGCAGGTTGTAACGGAAAGCAAACTTAAAAAGTATGTTTTATATATTTTCACTACGTTTACTGGTTTTATTGGGTATCTTTTAACGTATAATATTTTTCCAAATCAAGAACAAGTTTTTGCGATCCGGAGGATGGAGAGCAGTTTCACCTGGCAGGGGTTATTGCTAGTTATCCCAATGATTATTTTAGGAGCTCTTTTTGGCAAGTTTTTCTTAGTTTCTCAAGAAAAAGGAGAAAAATTGAATCAGCGGATTCGTAATCCATTGCCACTAGCTATTTTTGCAGGAGTTCTTTTAGGGGTGGTAGGAACGATTTCACCGTATTTCTTATTTTCCGGCGAGCATACGTTACTATCTTTTACTCGGCAAGCGGAGACGATGAATTTTTTCATTTTGCTGTTGATCGGTTTTGGTAAAGTTGCGATAACAGTAATCTGTGTAGCCTGTAACTGGCGTGGAGGAACGATCTTTCCAATGATTTTTGCTAGTATAGCAGTTGGTTTAGCTTTCGCGAATTTATTGCCGTACTCGCCGGGGCTATTAGTTGCAGTGTTTACAGCCAGTGCTTGTGCGGTAATTTTGAAACAGCCTCTTGCCACGGCGTGTCTCTTCTTACTGCTGTTCCCAGTAGAATTATTTTTATGGATTTGGTTGGCGGGATATCTAGGTAATTTGTTTTTACAACGGATTCCATTTTTCCACGAAGAGCAAACAATCAAATCCTTCAAACTGCCCGAATTACCGAAACGTACAAAAAAACCAACGGTAAAAGCAGAAAAAGGGGAAACAACACGAGCTGTTGCTGAATTAAGAAAAGCAGCGGATCGTAAAAAAGCTGAAGAGGCTGATAGTCATCCACGTGTTGTTGAACCAAAGCAAGAAATTTTAGCACGAACGCAGCATGAACCGGAAAGAAACAATGCAACAAAAACAGAAAAACAACCTTCTGATGTACCAATGACTCGAATGAGTCGTCATCGGCGTAAATAAAATAAAAAGAAGCAAAAATTCGTCATTATGATGAATTTCTGCTTCTTTTTTGCTATTCTAAAAGGATCTTTATTTGATTAAGGCTCAATAATATTAAAATAGCGTTCGTCTGGGTTTGTTTCAAAAAGTAGATTCCATTCTTTTAAATCATCTGAAGGAATATTGAGCAGCTGATTCATAAAAGCCATTCGTTTTCCTCGATATAAATGATTAGTTGAAGCTATTCCATCTGAAGATATCGGATAATAAGTCAAGATTCCTTGCCAATAATCGAGGTGATAGCAGGAGGTTTGTTGTCTATAAGAACCACTTTCAAAAGCCCAGTCATCCTCAAACAGAATTGTTCCAAAGAGATGTTTTTCTGTAGGGATGGTCAATATACTTAGGTAATTGAGTACCATTTCACCAGTGAGATGATCAATCAAATCTGGGGAACTGTTTGCATAGTAGTTAGGATCTTTTAGCGTTCCTTGTGAGAGTTCCAACGCCCCAGTTAAGTATTCATTACGCCAAGTTCCTGATTCTGATTGATAACCTAGTTGGGTGAGGGCCTTTTTACAAAGAATCCGTGCTTCCTGGTTGTCTGGTTCGGCAAAAACAATGAGATTCGTCACTTTAGCGACCCAGCGATAGTTTCCTTTTTGATAATCTTCGGACGCTTTTTTCAAAATTTCTTCCGCGCCGCCCATATAGTTGACGAAATTTTTAGCTTCTTTAGCAGGAGGTAAAGGATTCAGATTTACTGGATTTGAGTCATACCAGCCCATGTATTTCTGATAAACGGCTTTGCTGTTATGGCTCACCGTTCCGTAGTAGGGTCTTAAATACCATTTTTCGGTCAGGTTTTCCGGCAGATTGATCTGACTTTCTACTTCGTTGAGGGTGTAACCTTTGTTGATAGCGGATAGTGTTTGATCATGAATCCCTTTATACATTCGTGCCTGTGAGATAAGGTAGTCTTTAATTATGTCGGGTGCCTCAGTTGTAGCATGACGAGGCCAAGTATGTGCATGGAACATTACTTTCGCATGAGTGCCAAATAAATGATTGGTTTCCAATAAATATTTTGCCCAAGCATTTGCATCTCGAACCTGCGCACCTCGTAGTGTGTACAAGTTATGCATAGTACATGTACAGTTTTCCGCCATCCATAATGCGTCGTACTGGGGAAAGAACGTATTCATTTCTGCTGGAGCTTCGGTACCTGGTGTTAATTGGAAAATAAGTTCTAATCCATCTACTACAATTGTTTCATTTGTAGTGATTTCTTTTGTTGGCAATTCGAAGCTGACCGTACCTAGAGATTGACCTTGGCCGATACCGATTGACAGTGAACCAGCAGGGGATTTCTCCAGCAAAGTGCCATATTGATAACTGGCTCTTCGTCCCATGGCCTTACCCGACATTAAATTTTCGGTGATTGCAGCTTCGGTAAAACCTGCTGGGGCAAAGATAGGGATGGTCGGGTCTAGTGTGAAATCAGGAAATAGGCCGCGAAGTCCTCCAAAGTGATCGACATGAGAGTGGCTGATGATTATACCTGAGATATGTCCATCAACTATCGGATACCGATTTTTTTCAAACCATTGATTGGCAAATTCAATGGCGGCTCGGGAGCATTCGATGCTCATTAAGGTATCAAAAACCAACCAATTATTTTTCGGTGTCAGAATCAAGGTTAGGTTGGCCATATCAAATCCGCGAAGTTGAAAAATTTTATCGGTTACACGAAATAATCCTGTTTGATGGTTGCAGCGGGCATTTTCCCATAAGCTGGGATTAGCGGAATCAGGACATTCCGTTTCTAAAAATTCATAGGCTTTTTGAGACCAAATCACTTTTTCTCCTTGTTTGATTTCAAGCTGATTAAAAGAGGCAACACAATTTTGTTTGGCTAAATCTAACTCATGATTGTGATCAAATGGTAGCATAGTTCCAAGTTGTTTGTTTTTTTGACAGGTACAAGTGCTTGCTTTATCCATAGTAACCCTCCTCTTTCAAGTCTAAATAAGACTATATATTAACAGTAAGCGATTTCATTCGTAACTGTCAAACTGCTACTGAAAGAAAAAATAAAGATTTGCTAAGTTAAATGGCGCTTTTTTTGTTCTACATCTTTTATTTTTTTTGAAAGCGTTGACCAAAGATCAGCTGACTGCTACTCTATTGATTAGAAGGCTAGAACTTCAAAATAGGAAGGATCGTGTGACGATGTTAAACGAAGGAAAGATTCGTGCGTATTTGGAAAAAGAGAAATTGGATGCTTTTTTTATTGCCAAAAGAGTGAATGTTCGTTTTACTAGCGGTTGGACAGGAGACGACTCATTCATTTTGCTCACACAAGAGGGACAATACTGTTTGACTGATCCGCGTTACACCGAGCAGGCAGATATCGAAGTACCCGATTATGAAATTATCAACTGGCGCTTGCCTGGTCGAACTGTTGGAGATACGGTGGCACGCTTAGTTAGCGAAAAAAACATAAAGACAATCGCCTTTGAAGCGGATTATTTAACTTATGATATGTATTCTGATTTTACATCAAAAACAAATGCGGAATTTGTACAAGCAGGTGGCGTGATCGATCGTATGCGAGCGATTAAATCGCCACAAGAAATTCAATACATGCAAAATGCCTGTGAAATTTCTTGCCGTGCTTTTAATCGAATTTTGGATGATATTCGTGTTGGAGTGACTGAAAAAGACCTGGCTGCCAGGCTTTCGATGTACATGGTACAAGAGGGTGCTGATACACAGCCTTACGGGAATATTTTGATTTCTGGAGCGAATACATCCTTATTACATGGAATTCCATCTAAAAAATCAATTGAATATGGCGACTTCGTCTTAATGGATTTTGGCTGTCAATACGAGGGCTATATGTCCGATATGACTCGAACAGTCGTTGTCGGAAAAGCGACCGATAAACAGCGGGAAGTTTATGAACTGGAAAAACAAAGTTTAGAAGCGGCTGAAGCTGTAATGAAAAATGGTGCAGCGGTAAAGGATATCTATCAAGCTTCTTTGAAACCATTGGAAGGAACAGAGTATCCGCAATATACCTACCGTAACATTGGGCATAGTATCGGTTTGTTTGTACATGAATTACCATATATCGATGAGCAATATGACGACGTATTAGAAACAGGTATGGTGATGACGATCGAACCAGGGATCTATATTCCTGATTGGGGCGGTGTGCGGATTGAGGACCAAGTTTTAATCACTGATGACGGCTACGAAAATATGATTAGTATTTCTCATGATTTGATTGAATTGTAATCGTGAGATAGGCTATACTAAGACGACGACGGCATAAGCTGTCGTCGTTTTTTGACACTTAATTATTCTGATATTTTTATAGTAAACGATTGTATGAGTTTGCGAAGTTCTTCGTAAAAAGAGGGGGGCGACCGATGAATGAACGGGAAGCGTTTGATTTTGTCTACGATATTGGTGAAACATTATTGAAAAACGGCGCGGAAATCAAACGAATCGAGACGACGATTCGTCATATTGCAGAAGCTTTAGAATTAAAAGAGTTTGATAGTTTTGTTTTAATTAATGGTATTTTTATGACTGCCCGTCTAAAGGATCAGACCGTTCAGGCGCGGGTAAGAGATATTCCAATCTCACCGATAAATTTGGGCAGGATCGAACAAATCAATACCTTGTCTCGACGATTAACGGAAAAACGATTGAGTCCGGAAGATGCCAATGAATGGTTGCAGGAGATCAAGCACGAATCCTTTGCAACAGTTTCATTAAAGATTTTTGCTTATGCTTTCGGTAGTGCCAGTTTCTGTTTTATTTTTGGCGGAAGTCTTTGGGATACGGTTGGTGCACTCGCCCTAGGTGTTCTCTTAGCCTGCTTTACTATGTACTTATTACCTAAATTTAATATGTCCGACATTATCTCGACGATTACCAGCAGCGCTTTTGTCAGCATTTTAGCGTGCCTATTTGTTCATTTTTTTCCTATTTTGCAATTGACGAGTTTGGTAACCGGTGGAATTATCTCACTATTACCTGGAGTGGCGCTCGTTAATGGTATCCGTTATTTATTTGATGGGGACTATAGTTCAGGATGGGGCCAGATGGTGAATGCATTGATTACGGCTTTGTGTGTTTCCGTGGGTGTCGGCCTCGTTTTACGAGTATTTAGTATACTTTGATTGAATAAAAGTCATATTTTCAAATGAAGGAAGGAGTGGAACCGATGATCAATGGGTTTCTTCAGGTTTTAGCCGGTTTTCTGGGGACAATTTCTTTTGCGATATTGTTTGAAGTGCCGCGTCGGTATTATGTGTATTGTGGAATGATCGGTGCTTGCGGCTGGTTTATTTATTTAGTGATCATGCAATTTTGGGTAGCGCCAGTCGCTGCGACATTCATTGCCTCAATGGTTTTGATCTATCTTTCACGTGAGGCCTCCTTTGCCTTAAAAGCTCCAGTAACGATTTTTTTGATCTGTGGTATTTTCTGCTTGGTTCCCGGAATGGGGATTTACAATTTTACTTATAATTTTTTTATCGGGGATTCTATTAAAGCTGCTCAAATTGGTATTCAAGTTTTGAAAATTGCTATTGCCATCGCGGTAGGGATCACAGTGGGTTATGAATTATCACCGAAGTTTTTCTATTCCTATCACAAAATGCAAAGGAATAAAAATTCACTCCCGTGAATAAATCACTTAACAGTCTTGTTGTATAACAGGGCTGTTTTTTATTGCATTTTTTCCACAAAAAAACAATTTAATAAATAGTGAAAGTGTTATTGAAGTTCCCATTATTTTAATAAAAAAACAAATTCATGAGAGAAGAGTAAGGAATGAAAATTACTGGAGATATAACGGATTTTAGCTCAGTTTTTTTAGAATTATTCCAAACAGATAGCGATTTAGAAAAAAAGTGTAAAGAATTGTTTAAATAAGCCAAAAGATATAGTAAACTAGTGGAAGCGGATACTAATAATTAAATTTGATTTTATTCTTAGAAGTACTTGAAATTCAAATGGTTTTATGGTTATTTTAAAACTAGTGATAGGTGAATAGTTGAACAATTTTTTTGTTGCTGATTTCAAACTGTTGCATAGCAGTTAGCTTCCGCGAAAAAAGATTACTAACAGCTACGTGAAAAACAGAGCTGTTTTTAATAATGCCGACAGGCGAATAATATATTAATAAAAGGAGTGAAACATTTTGAAAGAACGTCGCGTTGAAAGAGTAATTGAAAAAATGAAAGAACAAGGTTATGGCCAACTGTTAGTTTCAGATCCAACAACTATTTTCTATCTAACTGGTCGCTGGATTCATCCCGGTGAACGGTTGTTAGTATTAGTGATTACTCCAGATAACAAAAACACATTAATCGTTAACAAATTATTCCCAATCGAAGAAGACTTGGGCGTGGAAAAAGTATTTATTGATGATACCGACGATGCTGTGAAGAAGGTTCTTGAGTATGTTGATACTGACCAAAAAATTGGTGTGGATAAGAACTGGCCTGCTCATTTCTTATTACACTTGTTAGAACTTGTTCCAAATGCCAAATTGGGTAATGGTTCAGAAGTGACAGATGCAGTTCGTGCTATCAAAGACGAAGAAGAAAAACAATTGATGCGTGATGCGCAAGCGGATAACGAAATTGCTATTGATCGTTTGAAAAAATTATTGCCCGAAGAATTGACTGAAGCTGAAATGTCAGACAGATTGGGTCAAATCTACAAAGAATTAGGCAATACCGGCTTCTCATTTGACCCTATCGTAGGTTACGGCGCAAATGCGGCAGATCCTCATCACGAAACAGATGATTCAAAAGTGAAACCAGGAGATTCTGTCATTTTAGACATTGGCGGTATCAAGAATTCTTATGCTTCAGACATGACTCGGACATTCTTCTACAAAGAAGTATCTGATAAAGGTCGTGAAGTCTATGAGATCGTTAAAGAAGCTGCACAACGTGCGATTGACCTTGTGAAGCCAGGAGTTAAATTCTCTGAGCTTGATGCAGCTGCTCGCGATTACATCACGGAAAAAGGCTATGGAGAATACTTTACACATCGCCTTGGCCACTTTATCGGAATCGATTGTCATGAAACAGGCGATGTTTCAGGAGCGAATGATAATGTTGCTGAAGTTGGCAATATCTTCTCAATTGAACCAGGAATTTATATTCCAGGAGAAGTTGGTGTACGAATCGAAGACTTGGTGATCGTAACAGAAGACGGTTGCGAAAACCTAAATCATTATCCTAAAGACTTAGAAGTAATCGGTTAGGAGGCCGCGCAACGTATGAAAATCGAAGAAGGATATATGCCTTATCTAGGGCATCAGACTTATTATCGTATTGTTGGTGAACAAGCTGGTAATAAGAAACCATTGATTGTCATGCATGGCGGACCCGGATCAACTCATAACTATTTTGAAGTCCTTGATGAAATGGCGGTCGATGGCCGCCAGATCATCATGTACGATCAATTAGGTTGCGGGAAATCTGCGGTACCTTCACAGCCGGAACTTTGGACAGCTGAAACATGGGTCAATGAATTGATTGCTTTAAGAGAGCATCTGGGTCTGGATGAAGTCCATTTGTTAGGACAATCTTGGGGCGGAATGTTAGAGATCATTTATGTTTGTGATTATGCGCCAAAAGGTATCAAGAGTATGGTACTTTCAAGTACGTTACCTTCTGCTAAACTTTGGGCACAAGAACAGCATCGTATGATCAAATTTATGTCAGAAGAAGATCAAGCAGCAATCGCAAAAGCCGAAGAAACCGGCGTTTATGATGATCCTGCTTATCTTGCAGCAAATGATCGTTTTATGGTACGCCATGCGGCACCAATATTTACCGAGGCTGATCCTGAACCGTTGCGCCGTAAAAAAGTGGCGGGAACAGAAAGCTATGTAATGGCTTGGGGACCAAATGAGTATTCGCCTGAGGGTACATTGCACGGTTATGATTACACGGATAAATTGTCTGAGGTCACTATACCGACACTTGTTACAAGTGGCACAAATGATTTGTGTACACCGTTAGTAGCGAAAACTATGTATGACGCGATTCCAGGAGCAAAATGGGAATTGTTTGCTTACAGCAGACATATGCCTTTTGTTGAAGAACGTGAAAAATACATGAAATTGTTGGCAGAATGGTTAGAAGCAAACGATTAATATTTTTATAAGAGAGAAGGAATGATAGTGGAAACAACTCCAGTAAAAAATAAAAAACCTTTTGGGTTTTATGTCTGTGCATTAGGGTTCACGTTTGAACGATGTGCCTTTTACACAGCGAAGTACATGTTAGCAATTTGGATTGCAACAACGGCTGCTTCTGGCGGATTAGGCATGACGAGTGCACAAGGTGTACAAATATCAGCTTGGTTCGTTGCTGCAACATACATCACACCGACAATTGGTGGATATATTGCCGATTATTGGCTGAGCCCTCGACTATGTGTGGCGGCAGGTATGATTATGATGGGTATCGGCTACATGTTAGCCTGGCAGGCAAGTTCTATGGGTATGGTGTGGCTGATGATTATTCTAGTTGCGCTTGGAACTGGTTTGTTTAAAGGAAATCTTTCTGGTGTAAATGCGTTACTATTTAATGATGAAAAAGAACTAAATGAAGCTTTTTCAGTACAATATTCATTTGTTAATATCGGCTCATTCATTGGAACAACTTTCTTAGTATTATTAATCCCTGCATTTGGATACAATTTTGTATTTATGATTTGTGGCGTTTTACTATTGGTTGATGCATTATGGTTCATTTTTAATAGTCGCTCATTAGGTGAAGCAGGTAAGAAACCATTTAAAGTCGATCAACGTCAATTTGAGTCGGCAGGTAAAAAGACAGAAGCTGCTGATACTAAACTGACTTCTGGAGATAAAAAACGGATCGTTGCTATTATTTTGGTTACTTTGTTCTCAGTTATTTTCTGGACTGTATGGTATCTAGCTTACATGCCAGCATATTTCTATTTTGGATATGGTGACGGAGCAGGATTTATTGAACGTGCGAATTGGGTAGTTGGAAGCTTCAAAATCCCAACGTCTTATTTCGATTCAATGAACGCTCTGACTTGTATCGTATTAGGACCTGTTTTAGGTCGTTTATGGACAAGATTAGCTGCACGTCCAAAAGGCGATATGAGTATGTTTAAGAAAACGGCACTAGGAATGATTCTAGTTGGTATTTCTTACGTTGTTATGGTTCTTGCGGATATTGTTGGTAACGGACATACATCAATCATCTGGTTAGTTATGGTAAGTTTGTTGATGTCAATCGGCGAAATGATTTTCTCTCCATTGGGCAATTCATTTATCGCAAAACTTGCTCCTGCTAAGCTGATGGGGCTATTGCTAGGTTTCTGGACGATTGCAGTATTCTTCTCACAAATGATCTATCCAGTTATTTACGCTTTACTAGAAACAGATGTACCTGGAGACTTCCAAATGGGTTATGGAGTCTTAGCCGCAGTTGTTATCGTATTAGGTATAATTCTATGGTTTGCTAGTAAAACATTGGATAAACTAGAAACAGCTGAATAATTTACGCGTTAAACTCTTGCCTCTTTTTATTAGAGGTGAGAGTTTTTTTGCGTAAATTATAATTAGAGTAGTAAGCATTAGCAATTTTTAGGTAAGGATAAGAATGTTTTTTTAATGTGAATGAGTATACATATAAATTTAGATTAAACGACAACTAAAATTGATAAATGAAATTTATAGAGAAGTTTTTCTATTATAAAGTTCATTCATTAAATAACGACTGATATGACTGAGTTGAATCGTGAAATAACTGATTTGTATGCTTGGTATCTTTGCTTTTTTGCCAAATTGTCGACAATGTGTAGTCTTTAGAAAGATTATGAAATCAATATTTGTAAACGATTTTTAGGAAGTTGCTGAGTTTGATGAAAATTTAATTAGAGACTTCAAAAAAAAGGATAATTTGCAGAGTTGTTTGTCAGAAAATATCAAAATTATTGGAAACCACCTTTTACATGAAGTGTGAGTGTGCTATCATTTACATGAACTACGGGTGGCTGATTTGCTCAAGTTCGAACAAACAAAAAAAGCAAGGAGGTGAAATAATTTGACACAAATTCTTATACCATTAAAACAACATGTCGGCGCTCCTTGTAAAGGAATCGTAAAGGCAGGTGATCAAGTCCAACGGGGACAATTGATTGCTGAACCAAATGGTTTAGGTGCAAATATTCATGCAAGTTTTTCTGGCAAAGTAGTAGATGTAGATGGAGACAACATTGTTCTGACGATTGATGACGAACAAGATTTTTCGAAATATCTACCTATTCCTGAAATTGAAACGAATGCGAAAGCTGTCGAAGCGGCAGGGATTGTCGGAGCAGGGGGAGCAGGTTTCCCAACATTCTTAAAGCTAGCTTGTGATATTCCGGAAGGAACCTTTATTGCAAACGGCGCAGAATGTGAAGCTTTGTTAGCTCATAACGTGAAGCAAATGAGCGAGCATATCGATCAATTGATTCGTGGAATGAAATATTGTATGGAGATGACTAATGCTCCTAAAGGTGTGATTGCTGTAAAAGGCAAACATCGTATGTTAGTTACACGTCTGTTAAAAGCAGTGGATAACGAGCCAACACTTGATGTTTATCAATTGCCGGATATTTATCCTGCAGGAGATGAACGAATGATTGTTCGTGAAGTAATGGACATTGTTTTAGAACCAGGTCAATTACCAACAGAAGTTGGCGCTGTGATTGATAATGTGGAAACGATCAAACGTATTGCAGAAGCAATTGAAGATCGAAAACCGTTCATTGACAAAGATGTGACCGTATCTGGTCGCGTAAAACAAAAAGAAACTGTATTTGTTGATGTGCCAATCGGGACACCAGTCAAAACATTGATCAACAACGTTGGCGGCTATGTCGAACCTCATGGTGAGATCGTAGTTGGTGGACCAATGACGGGAAGAAGCGGAGATGAAATGACGCCTATTACTAAAACTAGTGGTGGTGTGTTAGTCGCAATGCCATTCCCTCAGGAAAGCCGGAAAGTCGGTCTTTTGATTTGCGAATGCGGCGGCTCTGCCGAACGTATGACCGAGATTGCTAACAACATGGGCGCAGAAGTTGTCGCTGCTGAAAGATGCAAGCGAATGGTAGAAGTAAATGGAAGATATAGATGTGCCTTGCCAGGTATTTGTCCAGGTCAAGCTGCGACTGTGATGTCCTTGAAGAAACAAGGAGCAGAAGTAGTGATGACTGGATCGTGTTCCGATTGAACGAACACCGTTATGGGTGTAGCTCCTAGGTTAGGAGTTCCGGTTTATCATCATACAGATCATGTACTGCGGGCAGATGGTCACAGACTATATCGTAAATTACCTACAAACTAATTTTAAAAATTTTAGGAGGATTTAACGAATGTCTATTACAGCAGAAACTGCTCAAGAACATGCCAAAGACCCTGCAGTATTATGTTGCCGTGCGGAAGCAGGCAAAGTAATTGCTCCAGATGATTTAGAAGATCCAGCGATCTTCCCAGATTTAGAGGATTCAGGTCTGTTAGAATTACCTGAAAATGCTCTAACAATCGAACAAGTACTTGGTACGACATTGAAAGAAACAACGGATGCGTTGGTTCCATTGACAAAAGAAATATTAGATGGTGTTTCTGAAGACACTGAAGAAGTAGCGGAAGAGGAAGTGCCTGCTGAAGAAGCAGCTCCAACTCCAGTTGCTCCTATTGCTCCGGTAGCACCAGTTGCGCCAGTCGGCGGACAAACAATCAAAATCCATATTGCTGAAGGACGTGGTATTGATCTAGAAGTGCCAATGTTTATCGCAGGACAAATGGGTGTAGCTCCTGCAGCGCCAATGGCTCCAGTTGAGGCAGCGCAAGCTCCAGCAGCACCGACTGTTGAAGAAGCAGCTCCTGAAGCTAAAGTAGAAGAAAAAGTAGTTCGTTCAGTACGTCGTGATCACATGAAGATTGAAAAAGTCATCTTTGGTGATGAAACAAAAATTGAAGGTACTACATTAGTTCTACGTAAAATGGAAGACATGTGTGCGGAAGCAGCAGAACTAGAAGAATTAGTTGAAAGTGTTACTTTTGAAATCATTACACCAGATAAATATAACGAATACAGTGAAACGATCATGGACGTACAGCCAATCGCTGCCAAAGTTGATGGTGCGGACATCGGCCATGGTGTTACTCGTGTGTTAGATGGCGTAGTAATGGTTCTTACAGGTACGGACGCAAACGGTGTACAAATCGGAGAATTCGGTTCATCTGAAGGCGAATTAGACCGTAACATCATGTGGGGTCGTCCTGGTGCACCAGATAAAGGCGAAATTTTCATCAAAACACAAGTAACAATCAAAGAAGGCGCGAATATGGAACGTCCTGGACCATTAGCCGCTCATAAAGCATCTGACTACATTACTCAAGAAATTCGTGAAGCAGTTAAAAAAGCGGATGAATCTTTAGTTGTAGAACAGGATGAAATCGTACAAAAACGTCGTATTGGTAACAAACGAGTGATTGTCGTAAAAGAAATCATGGGTCAAGGTGCAATGCACGATAACTTGATTATGCCAATCGAACCAGTTGGAACATTGGGAGCGAAACCTAACGTTGACTTAGGTAACTTACCAATTATTTTAGCTCCAACTGAAGTATTAGATGGTGGTATTCATGCATTAACATGTATTGGACCAGCATCAAAAGAAACTTCTCGTCACTATTGGAGAGAACCATTAGTACGTGAAGCGATGGAAGACGAAGAAATCGATTTAGTCGGTGTTATGTTTGTAGGTTCTCCGCAAGCGAATACTGAAAAATACTATGTTTCTAAACGTTTAGGTATGACGATTGAAGCTATGGATGTTGATGGCGCAATCGTTACTACTGAAGGATTTGGTAATAACCATATTGACTTTGCTTCACATATTGAAGAAATCGGCAAACGCGGTATTAAGGTTGTCGGAGACTCTTATTCAGCAGTACAAGGTGCGTTAGTTGTCGGAAATACTGAAATGATTGCAATGGTCGACAATAATAAATCTATGCAAGGGATCGAAAACGAAATCTTGTCTAATAACACACTATGTAAAGAAGACGCGATTCGTGATTTAGCAATGTTGAAAACACTGATGGGCGGCGGCACAATCAAAGCTGCTGAACGCAAATGGAATCCAAACGTGAAAGCGAACAACATTGAAGTCATTGAAAAAACGACAGGTAAAAAGATTGATTTAGTTCCTAACGAACAAAGCTTGCCTAAGAGTAAAAAACGTCAAGAAATTTACGAAGTAGAATAAGGTGAAGTAATGGATGGAATGAATAAACTCAAATATATTTCGACGGAACAGATGTTTGAAGGGATCATCGTTGAACTTCACGATGCCAGCGTGACGATCGATTTAAAAGGTCGTTTAGGCCAACTTAAAATACCTCGTCGAATGATCATTTCTGAGTACAATTTAGAAATCGGTCAAGAAGTTGGGTTTTTAATGACTTATCCAGAAGTTTTGGCGGAAGAACCTGACGAGCATTATAAGACGGCTATTTATGAGCACGAGCGTCGTCGGGCCGAGGCCAGAAAAAAACGTGAAGAAGCAGGAGAGGAGAATTAACACATGGGCTTAACAGTCTTTGAAGGGTTACAGTCAGAAATTTTTGTACCAATTACACCAAAATCTGTCTTTACCCCTGTTAAAAAAGAGCTTAAAGAAATGCGCGTGGCATTAGCAACTGCTGCCGGCGTACATTTGAAAACAGATAAACGGTTTAACTTAGCAGGTGATACTTCTTACCGTGAAGTACCTGATACTGCATCAGTAGATGAATTGATGGTTTCTCATGGTGGGTACGATAATGCCGATGCTAACCGCGACATTAACGCGATGTTTCCATTAGACCGTTTACATGAATTAGCAGCGGAAGGATTCATTAAAGAATCTGCCCCTGTACACTATGCATTTATGGGTGGTGGGGGAGACCAGGATGCATTCCACGATGTAACTGGACCTGAAATTGCTCAAAAATTAGTAGAAGAAGAAGTCGACGCTGTCATTTTGACCGCTGGCTGAGGAACCTGTCATAGAACTGCCGTGATCGTGCAGAGAGCTATTGAGGAAGCGGGAATTCCTACTATTTTAATCGCAGCATTACCACCAGTAGTACGTCAAAACGGTACTCCACGTGCCGTTGCACCACGAGTACCAATGGGAGCGAACGCTGGAGAACCAAATAACATCGAAATGCAAACAGGTATCATGAAAGATACTTTGGAAGCATTAGTAACAATCGAAACGCCAGGGAAAATTGTTCCATTACCTTATGAATACATTGCCCACGTCTAGGTCAAGAGACTGATTTAATAAGTGCTCAGCGTCAAGAAATAAGACGGAAATTCCTAAAATTGTTTTTCAAATTTTTGTGAATTTTCGACTTATTTCTGAATGCTAGTTCTGCTTAACGTAGTTTAGCAGTAACTGTCTGCGTAAAAGATGCTACTTATTAATCGCCGTTTACTTTGAAAGTAGGTGTGAATAATGCGAGGCGAAACTTTAAAAATCAAAGTTTTTCATATGGAAGAAGTCACCGCAGGTAGCGACTTCCGTATTGAACCAACTCGGTTACAATTTAAGCAAGACTTTGACTGCAAAGACGCCGCTATTCAGAAGCTGACGATTCGATTACTCCCACCGCATCAACATGAAGTTGAAACCAACACCATCATGGATATCATTCCGATTTCTACGAAGGTGTTGGGTGCGTTGGGTTCAGGGATCACGCATACACTTACCGGGGTTTCTGTTGTGATGACAGGAGCTATTGAAGAAGGAGAACAAATGCATGAATTTGGCTCTTCTGAGGGTGTTTTGCGTGATCATTTAGTATTGAATCGAGCAGGGACGCCTAACGCTGAAGACTACATTATATTAGTAGATCTCCTAGCGAAAAAGGGGACTCCTTTTAATCGTGAGCTCTGTCTTAAAATGTTTGCGATTGTGGATGATTTTATCCAAGAGATTCGCGAAAGAATGAAGATGCTGGAAGGTAAAGATGCCTGTGAGTCACATGTCTATGAAGAGAATACCAATCCAGGAAAACCTAAAGTCGCTTTGGTCAAACAAGTGGCTGGTCAGGGAGCAATGTATGATATGTTGCTTTATCCGAATGAGCCGAGTGGTTTCAAAGGTGGATGTTCCATCATCGACATGAACAATATGTCGGTTTTCTTGACAGCAAATGAGTATCGCGATGGAGCAATTCGTTCCATGGTTTAACTGAATAACGGATAGGTGGTGTCGTTATGGGGATTGGCCCATCAACAAAAGAAACATCACTGCATCACTTTCAAGATCCACTCGTCGAACTTCTGGGCAAGGATCCTGATATCGACTTTCAAGGAGTCGTAGTAGTAGGGACCCCGCAAAGCAACGCGATGAAATATCTAGTTGGACAGCGTACAGCTGCATGGTTGGAAGGGATGCGCACAAATGGTGTGATCGCTTCAACGGATGGCTGGGGAAATTCAGACGTAGATTTTGCGAATACCTTAGAAGAAATCGGTCGTCGAGATATCAGCGTGATTGGACTCAAGTTCATTGGTACACAAGCGAAATTTGTTGTTGAAAATGACTTTACAAAGCACGTACTAGATTTTAACAAATCTGAAGCAGGTATCGAGACAGAGGTAGTTGGTGAAAATACTATCAATCAACGGGATGCAGTAAAAGCGCTTGCGTCAATTAAATTAAAAATGCGAAAAGACAATCAACAAATACGTTAGAGAAATTTTTTTATGAATATGAATCAATAAAGTACTATTTTTAATTAAGTAGGAAACAAGGAGGATAATCATGAAAGTATCAAAAATGATCTCAGCAATCGACACTCATACAGCAGGTGAAGCTGCGCGTCTAATCATCGGTGGAATTCCAAAATTCCCAGGTGAAACTATGGCTGATAAGAGAGCTTATTTGGAAACGGAAGCAGACGACTTGCGTAGAATGCTGATGTTGGAACCACGTGGGCACCGTGATATGTTTGGCGCTTTTATTACTGAACCAGTTCATAAAGAAGCTGACTATGGAATCATCTTTATGGATTCAGGCGGTTATTTAAATATGTGTGGACACAATACGATTGCAGCTATGACAGCAGCTATAGAACAAGGCTGGGTGGATGTAAAAGAAGGCGATCATGAAGTAAAAGTTGTTCAAGATACACCAGCAGGAATCGTACACGGAACAGTACATTTAGATGAAGACTACTCAGCAGAGTCAGTGTCATTTGAAAACGTGGAATCATTCCTTTATAAAGAAAACGTGAAAGTCAATGTTCCTGAAATTGGTGAATTGACAATGGATATTTCTTTTGGCGGAAGCTTCTTTGCTATCTTGCCAGCAGCATCGATCGGTTTGGAAATCAAACCAGAAAATGCTTCAAAATTTAACGAACTTGGTATGATCATTCGCGACGCTGTGAATGAGCAAATCGAGATTCAACACCCAACATTAGATCATATTAAAACTGTCGATCTTGTTGAATTTTATGGTCCAGCAACAAGTCCAGATGCAACCTATCAAAACGTTGTTGTATTTGGTGATGGACAAGTTGACCGTTCTCCTTGTGGTACAGGTACAAGTGCAAAACTTGCAACTTTATATGGCAAAGGCGAAATGAAAGTTGGCGACACCTTTGTGTATGAAAGTATCTTATGCACGAAGTTTAAAGGCGAAATTGTTGAAGAAGCTGAGGTTGGAGGATATAAAGCAATTATTCCTCGTGTAACAGGTTCGGCTTATGTCACTGGATACAACTCATTCTTAGTTGATCCGAAAGACTCCTTGAAGGATGGTTTCCTTCTGGGATAAAGATGAAGGAGGGGTAATATGGTAACATTATTATTAGCGATTTATGTTGGTTTGATTTTACTACACACGGCAAGTATGGGGCGCGACTTAGTCAAAAACAAAGATGACTTAGGACACGGAAATTGGTTTGTTTCAGGAATTATCGGTTTCGTTACCGACTTCTTGGATACTCTAGGGATTGGAAGTTTTGCGCCAACAACCCTGCTTTTAGATTTTACAAAACAATTAAGTTCTGACCGTTTGTTGCCAGGAACACTGAACGTAGGTCACGGGATTCCAGTATTGGTTGAAGCATTCATCTTTACTCAAGTAGTAGATGTATCTCCAGTAACTCTGTTCGCGTTGATTGGTTCTGCTACAATTGGTGCATTTATCGGTTCAAGATTTGTAACAGGCTTGCCCGAAAAGAAAGTTCAACTTTGGATGGGATTTGCACTGATCGTTACAGCAGTATTGATGTTTGCACGTCAGCAAGGATGGATTGATATCTTGGGTGCGGATAATACTGCAACAGCGTTGACAGGTATCAAATTAATCATCGGTGTTGTGATCAACTTCTTCTTAGGGGCATTAATGACGATCGGTGTTGGTTTGTACGCGCCATGTATGGCAATGGTTTATATGTTAGGTTTGAGCCCGCTAGTTGCTTTCCCAGTAATGATGGGTTCATGTGCTGGTTTAATGCCAATCGCAAGTTTAAACTTTGTTAAGACAGGCGATTACGCTCGTAAGGTTAGTTTAGCGATCACTGTTGGTGGGATTATCGGAGTAATTATTGCTGCGAAATTCGTAACTGGCTTGGATTTAGAAATTCTAACTTATATCATTATTCTAGTAATCATTTATACAGGTATCACTTATATTCGTAAGAGTATGAAGCCATCAGCAGCAAAAGCTTAATAATGAATTGAAAACTACCTGCTCAATTTGAGCGGGTAGTTTTTTTGTAAGAATAGTGTAAAAACTGTTTTACGTAAGATGATATTTAAATAGACAAGAAAAATACCTTCTGTTAGAGTTAAAAAAAGATTTGAAAAGCAGGTGGTTTTGATGGGTGTAAAATTAAAGGAATTACTAAAAATACCTTCTTTACGAGAAGCAGAAATAGTGAGCGGAACAGAAAATATTGATAACACAGTAACATCTTTATCTTTTTTAGAAGTATCCGATATGGCCTTCTTTAATGAAAAGATTCAAATGCCTGATGAATACTATGCTGGAGAATTGGTTATCAGCTCTTTTTTTACAATAAAAGATGACGTGGAAAAACAATGTGAGGCAATTCGTCGGCTGCATGCTTTGGGAGAATTAGGAATAATTATTTATTATGTGGGAATCGTTATGGAAAAATTATCGCAAGAGGTAATTGATGTAGCGGAAGAATTAGGTTTTGTGATCATAAAAATGCCTGAAAATGATTATTCTTTACGCTACAACGAAGTAATCGTTGAGGTTATGTCAGAAATATTAAAAGATAATTCGGCGGAAAATATCGTAAATGAGGTTTTAGAAAAGACATCATCATTACCTGATCATCTTAGAAATGTGGAGATGAGTTTAAAGATACTTTCGGATCTGTTACGGTCAAATATTTTACTGACTGATGGAGAGGGAGAAATTATCAATCAAGTAAAATGGCCTAGAAATTCAAAAAATGATCTCTCTCATTTAGTACGAAATGAGAAGAATAATTCGCCAACTAAAAGAGATAATTATTGGTTCTTTTACAAAGAACTGTATCATAAGGATAATGGGGTTCTACATTTTTATTTAATCAAAGAATATGAACCGTTAACACCGTCTATTTGTGAACAAGCAGTTGAACTTGTGCAGGTAGCACTCAATTTATGGGGAAAAAATCACGGAGAAATTAGTGAATACGGTTTAGTCAAAGCGATCTTAAACGATGAAAGCGAAAAGATGTATCGTTTAGCGAAGAGACTTACCATCAATGTTAAGAGCATTAATCTTATGTGGGTGATACAGTTAAAAAATCATCATCAAGAAAAGGAACTAAAAAAAGAAGTTCTCGAGTATATATCGAAGTATTATCGCACAAGTATTGTGCAGTTGGTTGGAAACCAATTGATTGTTTTGTTAGGAAATTATAGATACAACGAGTTGGAAGTTTCTCTAAGCGAGCACTTTTTGAAAGATAGTCAGTATCAAGAGGATATTGAGAGTTTGGTAGTTTGTCCTCGTTTGAGAAACACGACTGATGTACGTAAGAATTATCAGATGATTGATACTTTAAAAGGGAAAATACCTACTTTATTTCAAGGCAAAAAGAATTTTACGATTAGTGAAATCCGTCAAGTACAGTATGCACTAAATTATGTTCAATCAGGCGAAGCAGAAGTCGACGAAGTATTGATGGTTTTAGAGCCTATTCGGAATAATCGAGAACAACTGATGACGCTTTGTACTTTTCTATTAGATGTGAATGCAGATTTTCAAAAATGTGCAGACCGATTGTTCATACACAAGAATACTGTAAAATATAGAATTAAAAAGATTAGTGAGCTTTTAGGATGTGATGTGACACGGGTTTCTGATAGTTACGAATTTTCAATTGCTTGCTTGGTTTATCGAATGGTGCAACGCTAGACTTCCGAAAGGGAGTCTTTTTTATTGTTAAAAAACAAAAAAATCTCTCATTTATTTTTCATTTTGAAAAAGACGGATTGGGAAGTCTCACGTATAATCGAAACTTATATAAGGGGGAATAAAGTATGAAAGATAAAAATAAAACACAACCCTGGTACAGTCTAGCATTTATTTGGGGCGGTTCCATGGTCTGTGTCCCAAGTTTATTGATCGGCAGTACATTGGTTTCAGGCATGAGTTTGGGGAACGCCTTACTAGTTGGATTGATCGGTTATGCGATTACGGTAATTATTATGGTTCTTCAAGGTTCCCAAAGTGTAGATTTGCATAAACCAACAGTTCAAATTGCCAAACAAGTTTTTGGCGAGGTAGGTTCTCAACGAATTATATCGATTGTATTGGCTATTGCTTGTTTAGGATGGTTTGGAATTCAGACTAATGTTGCTGGTTCAGCTTTTGCAAATCTTTTAGGACTCTACGGAATTCATATTTCTGTCCCGGTTTCATCAATTATTTGGGGAATTATTATGTTGATTACGGCAATTTACGGTATTCGTCTAATTCGTTTAATTAATTACATTGCGGTTCCTTATTTGGTAATTGTTTGTTTATATGGTTTATTTGAAGCTCTTTCTTCAGGACAAGGTACGCAGCTTTTACAAACATATCAGCCGCTTGCAAAACTTTCCTTTTTTGATGGATTAGCAGTTACTATCGGTTCTTTTGCTTTAGGGGCTGTGATTGCTGGGGATTATTCGCAATACTCTGGAAAACGGTCTGATGTTGTTAAAGCCGCCAGTGTGGGAATTATTCCAGGCGGTATTCTGATGATTGCTGTAGGAGCAGTTTTAGCGATCGTCAATAAAACATCTGATATTAGCAGTGTTTTTATGAATATCGGCTCGCCTCTGATTGGAGGAATCGCTTTGATTTTAGCTACTTGGAAAACGAATGTAATTAACGCCTTTTCGGGTGGTCTAGCAATCATTAATGTTTTTGGTATCTCGAAAGAGAAAGAAAAAATAGCAGTTGCAGTTGCTGGCGGTATTGGAACGTTGTTAGCAGTTGTCGGGATTTTGAATTATTTTGTTCCGATTATGTCTATCCTGTCAGCAATGGTTCCCGCAGTTGCAGGAGTAATGATTGCTTCTTATTGGGTCATTCAAAAGGGAGATCCTACGAAATGGGCACCAGTTTCAGGAGTCAATTGGTTGGGGATAATTTCATGGTTAATAGGAGCGGTAATCGCAGTTATTCCAGTATTATTGGGCTTTTTCCCTTCTTTTCCGCAATTTCCTAATCAGCCGCTGATTGGAATATTGTTATCGTTCATCTGCTATTTAGCAGGGCACAAGCTTTTTGTGAAACAATCGAACAGTCAACACATGCATACAAGAGAAATGGAGGAATAACTATGCGTTATTTAGATGAAAAAGCAGTTGAGAATATTGCTGTAGGAGCGGCCTTTTTAGGTACAGGCGGGGGTGGCGATCCTTACATTGGTAAAATGATGGCTTTATCAGCGATCAAGGAATATGGGCCTGTTCAGTTAATTTCTTCAGAGGAAATTGCGGCTGATGATTTCTTTATCCCTTCAGCTATGATGGGAGCGCCATCGGTACTAATTGAAAAATTTCCTAAAGGGGATGAATTTCTTCGCGTATTTCAAAAATTAAGCCGCTATTTAGGTATTGAAAAAATTGCTGGTACATTTCCGATGGAGGCCGGCGGTGTTAATTCGATGATCCCTATTGTTGTTTCAGCGTCACAAGGTATTCCTATCGTGGATTGTGATGGGATGGGTCGAGCATTTCCAGAATTACAGATGACGACCTTCAATTTGGGAGGTGTATCTTCGACGCCCATGGCAATTACTGATGAGAAAGGAAATATTGGGATCTCGGAAACGATAAGTAATAAATGGACTGAAAGACTTGCAAGGGTCCAAACGGTTGAAATGGGTGCTAGCTCATTGATCAGTATCTATCCTTCAACCGGGCGTCAATTAAAAGATCATGGTATTCACGGGATTGTCACCCTATCAGAAAAAATCGGTGAAGTGATTTGCAGCAATGAATCCGAAGAAGCGGTTAAACTAGAAAAATTACTAGAGTTAATTGATGGTGTCGAACTTTTTCAAGGAAAAATGATGGATGTCATTCGAAAAGTGGAAGGCGGGTTTAACTTTGGTGAAGCAACTTTAGAGGGCTTAAATGGAGATGCAGGATCATCAATGAAGATTTGTTTCCAAAATGAAAATTTAATTGCTGAAAAAAATGGCGAAGTAGTGACCATGACGCCAGATTTGATTTGCATGGTTGATTTAGAAACCTTGATGCCGGTAACAACCGAAGCGCTAAAATATGGAAAAAGAATTCGGGTGCTAGCTTTGCCATGTCATGAAAAATGGCAGAGTGCAGAGGGCATTAAAACCGTAGGCCCGCGTTACTTTGGGTATGATTTAGACTACGTACCATTAAAAGAACTAGTTACAAAAGGAGGACGTCAACATGTATAAAATTGGAATTGATGTTGGAGGAACGAATACTGACGCAGTAATCATCGATGAAAATTTGGAGCTCGTACATGGAGTGAAGGTTCCCACTAGTGGTGACATTCAAACAGGGATTGAAAATGCCTTGCATAAAGTAATGAGTGAATCTGAAATTACACCGAGTAAAATTAGTCATGCGATGCTTGGAACAACTCAATGCACAAATGCAATCGTAGAACGAAAAAAACTATCCAAAGTAGGTGTTATTCGTTTAGGATATCCAGCAACTGCATCAGTGAAACCATACACAGCATGGCCAGAAGACATGGTAGAAGTTCTAGGAGAAAAATATGAAGTGCTGCATGGCGGTTACGAGTACGATGGCCAGATCCTGTCGGAGATAGATGAGGGCGAAGTTAAAACGGTTTTGTCTAATTGGCAAGGCGAAATTGAATCCTTAGCTATTGTGGGTGTCTTCTCTTCTTTAAAAAATGATCAAGAATTATTAGTGGAGGAGTGGGCCAAGGAAATTTTGGGTGAGGCAGTTCCAGTATCATGTTCATCACAAATTGGTTCTGTGGGTCTTTTAGAAAGGGAGAATGCAACTATTCTGAACGCTGCTTTAGATAAAGTCATGAAATTAACGAGCAGCGGATTTGAAAAAGCCTTGGAAAAAGAAGAGATTCGAAATGCGGAAGTATATCTTTGTCAGAATGACGGAACCCTGATGTCGATTGAATATGCGAAGCGTTTTCCTATTCTAACAATTGCTTGTGGTCCGACGAATAGTATTCGGGGTGCTTCTTATTTAGCAGGAATCAAGAATGCCATTGTTTTAGATGTTGGCGGTACAACTTCAGATTTAGGAGTATTAGCGGAGGGATTCCCTAGAGAATCTTCTTTGGCAGTTGATGTCGGTGGAATTAGAACAAATTTCCGGATGCCGGATATTGTTTCTATCGGACTTGGTGGAGGAAGTATTGTTAGACAAGTTGGTGATCATGTTACTATTGGCCCGGACAGTGTTGGGTATCGCATAACCGAAGAAGCCCTTGTCTTTGGCGGAAAACAATTAACGACGACGGATATTGCTGTAAGACTAGGTATTTCTGATATTGGAGATAAGTCACTTGTTGCAGATATTCCCATTGATTTTGCGAAAAAGGCCTATGAAGAAATTAGAAAAATGACAGAAGAAACCATTGATAAAATGAAAACAAGCTCTGGAGATGTTGACTTGATTTTAGTTGGCGGCGGAGCAATCATTATTCCTCAAGAATTAGAAGGAGTAGCGAATGTTTATCACAATCCACATGGCGGAGTAGCGAATGCAATTGGCGCTTCTATCGCTCAAATAAGTGGACAGTACGAGCAGATATATATTTATTCAAAACTTTCACGGCAAGATAGCATGAGCGATGCTAAAGAAAAGGCAGCCTATCAAGCTAAACTAGCCGGCGCACTTGAAGAGACGATCGAGCTGGTTGAAGTAGAAGAGACGCCGCTAGCCTACCATCCAGAAAATGCGACACGTTTACGCGTCAAAGTAGTTGGGAAAATGGAATAGTTTTTATTGTTCGTATCGGGAAATAGCTAGCCTATTTCCCGATTTTTTATATTCTATTAGAAGCAGTTCCTTTGCAATAAATTAAAACGTTTTTATTGTAGATAGAAATCGTTATAAATTGAGTTGAAATATACGTAGAGAAACAAAAAGTAAACTGTTATAATAGAAACCGTGAAGGATGGTGGAAAGCATGGAGACAATCCAACAATTGATCGTCTGCGGCGGATGTAACGCAAAAATCGGACCAGGGAATTTAGGGGAACTGCTGGCAGATTTACCTAAAACAACCCATGAGAATTTACTAGTGGGGTTTGATTCGACAGATGATGCTGCTGTTATTAAACTACGAGACGATTTAGCAATTATTCAAACATTAGATTTCTTCCCGACGATGGTAACAGATCCGTATCTTTTTGGTAAGATCGCAGCTGCAAATGCTTTAAGCGATGTTTATGCGATGGGCGGAGAAGTGCTGTCGGCGTTAAATATCGTTGCTTTTCCAGAAGAAAAAGACTTAACTATTTTAAAAGAAATCTTACGTGGCGGTGCGGAGAAGGTTCAAGAGGCTGGCGCAATCTTAGCTGGTGGACACTCAATTCATGACCAATCGGTGAAATACGGATTGTCTGTTACCGGTACGATTGATCCAAATAAGATTTATCAAAATAATACTTGTCAATTGGGCGACCATTTGATATTGACAAAACCATTAGGCGTGAGCATCATTACGGTGGGCTACAGTGCCGAAGAAATTAGTGAAGAAGCATTTGTGAAAGCGACCACGAGCATGGAGACGTTAAATAAGTACGCAATGGCTATTATTCGCAACTACACAATCAATAGCTGTACGGATGTGACTGGTTTTGGTTTGGCCGGACATTTGCATGAAATGCTGAATGAACGTTTTAGCGCGGAGATTCAATCAAAAGATCTGCCTTATTTTGAAGAAGCCTATCAAGGTGCGAAAGAATTTATCCTAACAGCGGGCGGTCAGCGAAACCGAAATTACATGGAAGAAAAGATGGACTTCCAAATCAATGATTTCGGGATCGAAGAATTGTTATTCGACCCGCAAACTTCTGGTGGTTTATTAGTGAGTGTACCTGCCGAAGAAGTTGAAGAGCTGCTGCAAGAATTACAGGCAGCTGATATTCCTGCACAAGATTTCGGAATGGTTGTCGAAAAACAAGATAAAGAATTGATCATTTATTAAGAAAACGTTGTACTAGTTGCTGCTTATTTTTAGTTATGATGAGAAAAAAATTGAGATCGGAGTGAATAGGATGTTTAAAATTGATGCTTTAGGCAAAGCTTGTCCGTTACCGGTAATTGAAACGAAAAAGGCGTTACGTGAACACGAAGTTGTCCAAACGCTGGTTGATAATGAGATTGCAACACAAAATTTGAAAAAAATGGCTGAACAGCTTGGGTATATATATCAAATGGATCAAGTTGCTCCAAATCATTATACGGTAGTCATTTCAAAAGCGAATGCAGATTTGACTGATGAGATACCGCAAGCAGCAGAACCGATAGCGACTGTTGATGATTACATCGTTGTAGTTGATACTAATGTAATGGGGCGCGGCTCTGATGAATTAGGAAAAAATTTATTGAAGGGCTTCATTTATTCATTGACCGAACAAGACGTACTGCCAGAAAAAGTAATCTTTTATAATGGCGGCGTACAGTCAGTTGTTGAAGGCGCTGTCTCACTAGAAGATATCCGCGGCTTAGCTGAACAAGGTGTTGAAATCTATGCATGCGGGGCTTGCTTAAATTTCTATGAATTGACTGCCGCTGTGGGTGAGGTAACAAATATGTATCGTATCGTAGAAATGATGCGCCAAGCGCCAAAAATCGTTAAGCCGTAAATGAAGCTAGCTGTTAGCTTTAAACAGGTATGTTAAAAAATTAGTACACAAAAGGAGCAGTTTTTATGCAGACATACGGTGTTGCACTATTTTATTCAACCCGGGAGGCCATGAAAGCTGAGGAAATCGCGAAGGAAGCCCAACTTGCCGTTCGAATCATTCCCACACCGGAAAAGATTCATGCTAGTTGCGGCTTTTCTTTGAAATATCCGTTGTCTGAAGAAGAGACTTTGACTTTGTTGCTTACAGAATCGGAGATTGCTTCGGAGGGCTTTTATCATGCAGCTCAAGAGGGATTGAAGACAGAATATACGTTGGTTCAGAAAGGACAGACAGATGGCTAATATTGTAATTGGAACAGCGGGACATATCGATCATGGAAAAACGACATTAATTAAAGCGTTGACTGGAATCGAAACAGATACGACGAGCGAAGAAAAGAAACGCGGAATGTCGATCAATCTGGGTTTTGCTTATTTGGATCTGCCCAATAAAAAACGGGTGGGAATCGTAGATGTGCCTGGACATGAAAAATTTATCAAAAATATGGTCGCTGGTTTGCCGGGGATCAATCTAGTATTGTTGGTGATTGATGCGGCAGAAGGTATTATGCCGCAAACAAAGGAACATATAGATATTTTGACTCTTTTGGGGATTCGTGATTTCTTAATTGTGCTAACGAAGGTAGATACTGTTGATCCAGATTTGAAAGAGCTGGTCATTGAAGATATTCGCGAACAATTAGCGGATACACCATTAGCTGAGGCGGATTTGATTGAAACAGATGCAGTAACTGGTACAGGAATCAACGAGTTGTTGGAAAAAATCCAAGGGCATTCGGAAGAAGTACAGGAGCGTTCAGGCAGCGGATCGGCACGTTTGAATGTTGACCGAGCGTTTAGTGTAAAAGGATTCGGTACGGTCGTTACGGGAACACTATTAGATGGATCAATCAATGCTGGAGATGATCTGTACTTGTATCCGAGCCAGAAAAAGACACGGGTACGAAATATCCAAGTTCATGAAACGGATGTGAAAAGTGCGCAGCCGGGACAACGAACAGCGTTGAATCTAGCGAACATCGCAATGGAGGATATTCAACGCGGCGATGTTTTGTCTGTTTCAGAAAAATTAGAAGATACGTGGATGCTGGATGTAAAAGTAACTTGTCTACCTGAAGTAGATGGCGGTATCGGTTTATGGGATCGAGTTCGTTTATTGATTGGTACACGGGAAGTGATGGCACGGACCGTTCCTTTGGGTGTGGATTGGATTGGACCAGGGGAAGATGGATTCTTGCAGCTGCGTTTAGAAGAGCAAGTTGCTGTTAAAGAACGCGACCGTTTCATTTTGCGGTCCTATTCACCGATGTATACGATCGCTGGCGGCGAGGTCCTAGATGCGGCGCCACATAAACATCGCCGTTTCAAAGTGGAGATTCTGGAGAGCTTAAAAGCCAAAGAAGAGGGCAGTCTGGATGAATTGATTGCGGATTTCATGATCAATAAGAAGCAACCATTTACTCAGGAAAAAGAATTACTGGAATATCTAGGTGTAAGCAAGGAAGAGCTGCAACCAATCTTAATGGAAATGATTTCAGAAGGTCGAGTAATAGAAACGAAAGTCGGCTATTTGGCACAAACAAGCTATCAAAAATTAACCGATCGTTCAATAGAAATTCTATCGGCTTATCATAAAGAATATCGCTTGCGTTATGGGATGCCATTGGAAGAATTCCGTTCACGGATGCGAAGTGTCTTGGTTGAAAAAGAAATCTCTGCTTTGATGGCCTTAATGAAAGCCAGCTTAATCAAAGAAGCGAATGCCAAAATAGCACTGGTCGATTTTGAAGTGACCTTTAATAAGTACCAGCAAGCTGCGAAAGAAAAAATCGAAAAAGCTTTGGAAAAAAATGGCTATACTCCCGTCAAAAAAGAAGAGTTATTTGACTTGTATAAAAATGCTGAGGAAGTTTTAGAGGCGTTAGATGGTGAAACAGTCGTTTTCTTGACACATGAGTATGTATTGTTAAGGAAAGTATTTGATCAAGCGGTAAAAGAAATCCAAAATTATATCACAGAGCATGAACAGATGACCTTAGGTGATTTTCGTGATTTGACGGATTCCAGCCGTAAGTCTTCAATGTTAATCTTGGAATATATGGATAAACAGGAAATTACTAAACGAGTGGAAAATTACCGGATACTGGGAGAGAAGGGAAAGTAAATGGGCATTTACTTAGATAATGCTGCTACAACAGCTCAAAAACCCGCTGTTGTGGCAGAAGCAATGACGGAGATTCTGACTGGAGAATACGGCAACCCTTCTCGCGGAGCACATGGCTATTCATTGGCAGGCTTTCGTGTAGCGGAAAAGGCCCGCAATCAAGTTAAGGACTTGTTTAATGCAGATCGGCGCTATGAGGTTGCTTTTACCAACAATGCCACAGTATCTCTGAATGAAGTATTGAAAGGCCTAATTCAAGCTGGAGATCATGTGCTCACGACTTCTTGGGAACATAATTCGGTTTTACGCCCGTTGTATCAATTAGAAACGCAAGGTGCTAGCTTCGATGTAATTTCTAGCGAAGCGGTAACCGGCCGTTTGAATTATCAGGAGTTTATTGAAAAAGTTCGTCCAGAAACGAAGGCAGTGATCTGCAATCATGCCAGTAATGTCACTGGAAATCTCTTGAATCTTGAATGGGTCAAGCACTTTTGCGCAGAGCACGAGCTCTATTTGATTATTGATGCGTCTCAAACAGCGGGGGTCGTACCGATAGATCTAAGTGATGGGAAAATCGCGGCATTGTGTTTTACCGGGCACAAATCGTTGTATGGTCCGCAGGGGACGGGCGGTGCTTGTCTGCTGAGGGACTTGCCGATAGAACCAGTAATAACCGGCGGGGACGGTATGCAGTCGTTTTCAAAAGTTCAACCGAAGGAATTGCCGACTTTGTTGGAAGCTGGAACGTTGAATATTCCTGGGATTGCTGGATTGACTGCTAGCATTCAATGGTTGATGGGAAAAGACTCTTCAGAGAAATTGGGTGTCTATTTTTATCAAGAGCTGCAAAAAATTGCTGGATTAACGATTTATGGTGATTTCACTGGTCCGCGTGTGGATGTTTTTTCGATCAATATCAAAGACGCCGAATCTGCGATTGTCAGTGATCTGTTGTGGGAAGAGTATCAGATCGCCACACGACCTGGGTATCATTGCGCTCCTTTGATGCACGAAGCGTTAGGGACAGCGGATCGCGGAACTGTTCGTTTGTCATTTTCAAGTTTTACCACTAAGGCTGAAGTCGATACAGTCTTGGCAGCATTACAAAGTCTGGCGTTACGCTAAGAAAGCAGGTGGCCTATGTCAAAAGAGATTCAAAATATTTTAGCAAGTTTGCCTTCCGTGGATGTTTTATTGAAACAAATTGATCCGAAGTATCCCCATGGAAAAGCGAAGGAAGCAACACAGCAAATCGTAGCAAGCCTCAGGGAATCCGTGGTCGAAGGAACAAGAAAAACGGTCATTGATCAAAAAGAAGTCGTAGCGATGATCCATAAACAGTTGGAAGAAAAGCAATTTTCACTGCGTCGCGTGATCAATGGGACTGGAACGGTGATTCACACTAATTTGGGACGTTCGTCATTAAGTGAGAAAACGCAAGAGCAGCTGCTAGCGACTAGTTTTCATTATTCGAATTTGGAGTTCGACCTAGAAAGCGGCAAGCGCGGTTCGCGGTACAGCCATTTAGTATCGATCGTGAAGAAACTCACGGGTGCAGAGGATGTGCTAGTCGTAAACAATAATGCGGCGGCAGTACTTTTGGTTTTGAGTACGTTGACGAAAGAAAAGGAAGTATTGGTTTCCCGTGGTGAGCTTGTAGAAATTGGCGGCGCATTCCGAATTCCTGATGTGATTACGTCAAGCGGCGGCAATATCGTAGAAGTTGGAACGACCAACAAAACGCATTTAGCCGATTACGAAAACGCAGTGACTGAAGAAACTGGCGCAATCTTAAAAGTGCATGCTAGTAATTATCGAATCGTTGGTTTTACAGAAAATCCAGCGCTAAATGATTTAGCCGAATTAGCCCATACCAATGGCTTGCCGCTGATCAATGATTTAGGCAGTGGGTTGTTATTAGATATGCGGCCGTTTGGTCTGCCATATGAGCCAACGGTAAAAGAGGTGCTGGACCAGGGCTGCGACATCGTGACATTCAGCGGTGATAAATTATTAGGCGGTCCTCAGGCGGGAATCATTGTCGGTAAAAAAGAATACATTGATAAGATGAAGAAGAATCAATTATTGCGGGCGTTGCGGATTGATAAAATGACTTTGAGTGCGCTGGAAGCAACCCTATCCTTGTATCTAGATGAAAAGGAAGCGCTGAAATCAGTGCCGACGCTACAAATGATTGGATTAAGTGAAGAAGATTGTTTGGGGAAAGCCGCGGAACTTGCGGCAATGCTGCAGCCAGTTACCGAGTTGAGTGTGAAGATCGAAAAAGACAGCAGCAAAATCGGCGGCGGGTCTTATCCGGAACACTTATTGCCGACGTATGCGGTGGTAATAAGCAGTGAACGCTTTACTGCCGATGTCTTACAAGAGAAATTACGTTTAGCAGCAACACCAATCATTACACGAATTAAAAATGACTGCAATTTCCTAGATCTGCGGACCATCACATTGGAAGAGTTTCCGCTGATTCAAGAAAGTCTGCAAGATATTTTTAAATAAAATAAAGGAGGTAGGACCATTCAACCACAGAAACAAATAGTTGCCGTATCTCATTGTGTTTTGAATCAGAATGCGGTGATCCATGGTTGGGAGCGAGCACGAGGAGCGTTTCCATTTGCGATCGAGTTATTGAGCCGCGGGATCGCATTGATTCAGCTGCCGTGTCCGGAGTTTATCGTGCTAGGGGGCGATCGTCCGCCAATGAGTTATGAAGAATACCGTGATTTACCGAACTATCGGCAAAAATGTCAGGAACTACTGCAGCCGATGATTCAGCAGATTCAAGCTTATCAGGCAGAGGGCTATCAGTATCTTGGGGTCATCGGGATCAACGAAAGCCCGAATTGCTCGATCAGTGGACAAAGGGGTGTTCTGATGGAAGAGTTTTTTGAGGCGTGTCAGAAAGCTCAGATCGGAACCAATTTTTTAGAAGTACCTACATGGTACAGCGAGGACGATCAAGGGAACTTTGAGAAACAGCTGCAAAGATTTTTAGAAAGAGGGATAAAGAATGAACAGTAAAGCAAGAGTAATCGCGATGTGTGCTATCGCAGTCGTTTTAAATGTTGTGTTGGGTGAGGCGGTATCGATGATGAAGATTCCGTTGTTGTTCCTGGATACGATGGGCACGATCTATATCGCGGCGAATTTTGGCATGGGGTATGGGATTATAACAGGTGTGACTACGAACTTATTGATGGGCTTATTCAGCGGACCATTATCGATTCCGTTTGCATTAGTGAATGTGGCGGTAGCGATTGTTGTCGCATTACTAGCGAAAAAAGGTTTTGGCTATAAACAAGCTTTGATTGCAGGTGTATTATTAGCTTTTATTTGCCCAATGATTGGCGCACCGATACGATTAGCGCTGTTTGGCGGATTTACCGGATCAGGCACGGACATCGTGATTATGGCGCTTAGAGCTTCTGGCAAGGAGATGATTAGTGCGACGTATTGGGGCGCTGTAACGGGCAATGTAGTGGATAAAATCGTCTCATTTTTGTTAGTTGCTTGGTTTATCAAGTTGCCGCAAATGAAACGTTTCGCAGTAAAATGAGCGTGAGCAGGTTCTAAGGCTAAGGTACTTAGTCTGGAATTTTCAAAGTGAGCTGGCTATTAACGAAAAAAAGTTGAGGCTAGCTTATTTTTTTGTCTTCAATTTTGGTTAGAGAGCGATGTTACTATTTTTGATGATTGTGCTATTCTTTAGGTACTATTTATTTGAGAGGGGGAATTACACATGGTCTGTATGCCAAAAATAACGATGAATCAAGATAGTTTACGATTCCATATCAGCTTTTGTCATACGCTTACCTTTAAATCAGTGTCCAAGGGAGACGTTTGCCCAAAAACACTTAAATTTAAAGAAAATGCATGACCATGCGGTAAAAGCCTAAACTTTTGGAAGTTTAAATAATAACAAGGTCATGTTTGGATTATCCATACATGATTTTTTTGTTTCTCCATGGTCTTGCTTAAGGAGAAGAAGACAATGTTGATTCAAGCAAATAGGATTACAAAAGAGTTTAGTACTACGCCAGTTTTTAGCGGCTTAACGCTGGCGCTTAATACTGGTGATAAAATCGGTTTAGTTGGTATGAACGGCTGCGGCAAGAGCACATTATTACGGATATTAACTGGAGAAGAAGGAATCAGTGAAGGAAGTGTGAGTCGGCGAAAAGGGCTGAGAATCGGTTATGTACCACAAAAACTGACCTATAGCGACGAAAGTGTTAAAGATTATTTGCTGGATAGTTTTGCGGAAATTGGCATGCTGCGTCAGAAATTACAGCAAATCGAAAAAGCGTTGGCTGATCCTGAGGCGGAAATTGAGCAGTTATTGGAAAAATACGGTCGTTTGCAGGAACGTTATGAAGAAGCGGGTGGCTATACCCTGGAGGATCGAATAATCAGGACGCTTAAGGGCCTAGAGGTGGCGGACAAATTGGAAGCCCCGCTCGCTATGTTAAGCGGTGGTCAGCGCGTTCGAATTGAGTTGGCACGAGTCCTCACGGAACCTGCGGTGGTACTATTTTTAGATGAGCCTACGAATCATTTAGACATTGAGGGGATCACTTGGCTGGAGAACTATCTAAGGCATAGTAAGCAAGCGTATCTGGTAATCTCTCATGATCGGGAATTTCTAGATAATGTTGTAAATCGGATCGTTGAGATCGAAGGCGAGCAGGCTATCAATTATCCGGGGAATTACAGTAAGTTCGCCCAGCTTAAACGAGAAAGAATAATCTTGTTGAAAAAGAATTATGATCTGCAGCAAAAAGAAATCCAGCGGCTCCAGCGAATGAGCCGACGGTATCGTCAATGGGGCAACGAATCGGATAACGAGGATTTTTTCCGCAAGGCCAAAGAAATTGAACGCCGCATAGAAAAATTAACACAAGTGTTAATAAAACCGCCTGAATCAGGCAAGAAACGCTTGCAGCAGATCACGCAAACGAGTCGATCGGGTAACGAAGTTTTAATTGCAAAAGGTCTCGGAAAATTGATCGGAGACCATATTCTATTTGCCGATTCAGATTTCATTATCTACCGACAGGAGCGACTGGCTTTAACAGGTGTTAATGGCAGCGGAAAGACGACGTTAATTCGTTGCCTGCTGGGAGAAGATTCGTTAGATGAAGGTCATATCAAATTAGGTGCTAGTGTTAGAATTGGTTACCTTCCGCAAACGCTGTATTTTGAAAAACTGGCGCAGCGTATTTTAGATTATGTTCGAGAGTTTCTGACAGAAGAGCAAAAGGCGCGGCAAATGTTGGCTCGATTCGGTTTTTTTGCCGAGGATGTATCAAAACGAATCCAAGATCTTTCCGGCGGGGAGCAGATGCGCGTATATTTGTTACGATTATTCCAGCAAAAAATCAATTTTCTGATCTTAGATGAGCCGACAAATCATTTAGACATTGACGGGAAAGAGGAATTGGAAGCCATTTTGGACGAGTTTTCCGAGACGCTATTGGTGGTATCTCATGATCGTTACTTTTTGCGGAAAGTTACCCATGGTCAATTGGTGATCAAAGGTGAAAAAATCTATAAAGCTAGTAATTGATAAGAACATTAATAAGAGGACCTGTGACAAAAGTCTTGTCACAGGTCCTTTTTCCGAACAAATGGTGTGTCAGAAGTAGCTTCTTTGGAAATAAGCCGAAATTTCTTGAAGCTGACCACTTCTGTCACAATCTCTTCTTTGTGCAGATTTCTCAAAATGACAAAAATGTTAGATGATTTTAGGATGTATCAATGGTTGATTTTCAATGAGTTCTATATAGTTGCTTTAGAAATTGATAAAGGAGCAATCAATGATGAAAAAAATTTTAATTGGTTTAGTTAGTTTGATCGTTATCGCCTTTGTAGGCTTACAAATAGCAGATAAAGTTGTAAAAGGCGGGGAAGATTACTACGTTCAAATTACCACCGATGGACAACGAATCGATGAAAAGGATGACAGCGGCAATTCATATGTTGACTACAAATACTCCTTGCCAGGCTATGACAAAGACGGGAATGAGAAAGAGTTGAACTTTAACGCGTCAAAAGATCGTCCATTGCGACGCGAAGCTTTTCTTAAAATCACTTGGAATAAGAAAAAGGGCGTAACCTCTTATGAAGAGGTCCAACAAAAACAAGTCCCGAAAAAAGCAGCGGAAAAGCTAGGGGTCTAGCTTTTCTTTACGACTAAATGAAATAGAGAAGAACTAGGATTTTAGTCTAGCTTTGAAATGTTTAGCTGGAAAATCGCTAGGACGAGTATCAATTTACTTTCGGGTTAAGAAAATGACTGTTTAAAACCGAGATAGGAGTGGAAGTATGGAAAAAATTGTAACGGTTAATGAAGTGAAGAAAACTTACGGAAAAGGCAATCAGAAACAGACACAGGCTTTAAAAGGAATTTCTTTTGAAGTAGAAAAAGGCGAATTCGTCGGAATCATGGGGGCTTCCGGTTCAGGTAAGTCAACACTATTGAATTTGCTGGCAACTTTGGATAAGCCTACCGATGGAAAAATTCGGATAAATCAAGCCGATGTGACAAAACTGTCTGGAAATAAATTAGCCGATTTTCGCAGTCGTGAGATTGGATTTATTTTCCAAGATTTCAATTTATTGGAAAATTTGACCGCTGCGGAAAATATCGCGGTGCCTTTGTCTCTGCAAGGGGTTAAAGGGAAGGACATTCATCGTCGCGTGGCTGAGGTTGCGAAACGTTTGTCGATCGACAGCATCCTAAATAGTTATCCCGCGCAAATCTCTGGCGGTCAAAAGCAGCGTGTGGCCGCAGCCCGGGCCTTGATCACGCAGCCGACTATTCTATTAGGGGATGAACCTACAGGGGCTTTGGATTCGAACAGTGCCCGTGATTTACTAGACACGATGGAAGAGTTGAACCAAAAGGACCAAGTTTCGATACTCTTGGTAACGCATGATCCTTTTTCAGCCAGCTATTGTCAACGGATTCTGTTTATCAAAGACGGCGTAATCTATCAAGAAGTTAAAAGAGAAAATCAAACGCGAGAGGCTTTTTATCGTCAGATTTTAAGTATTCTCGGGAATTTAGAACAGTAGGGGGGATTCGATGCTTTTAAAATTATCACTTACTGGGATCAAAGAGCGTTTGAGAGATTATATCGTGCTCTTTTCAGGGCTTGTAATGGCCTCTGGGATCTTTTATATGTTTGAAAGTTTGGCTACTAATAAGGCCTTTTTAGAAAACAATTCGATGATTTCGTCGGTTGTTCTGATTTTTCATCTAGGAACAGTGCTACTGTCAATCATCACTTTTGTCTATATTTTGTATGCTAATTCATTTTTGATGACGATGCGGCAAAAAGACTATGCCATGTTTATGATGCTAGGGGCAAAAGGACGTAAAATCGCACAGTTGATCTTTATTGAAACCTTTGTTGTCGGTATTGGCGCTACATTAGTCGGGACGTTATTAGGAATTGGCTTAAGCAGTATCGTTCAACAATTATTGGTTCAACAATTGGCCATTAAGATCACGCATTTTACAGCGGTCAATACCTCAGCGGTTGTGTTTACAATCATCTTCTTTGCGGTGATATTCTTACTTGCTGCCTTGGTGAATGCCATGACGATTGTGAAAAAACCAATCTTGAATTTATTGAAGGCGAGCGAAACGCCCTTGCCGGCTAATCGTAAATTTGTGACATTAATCTTAGAAGTACTCGCTGGCATTTTATTTTTAGGCATTGGGTATTTCATGATGATCCAAGTGACAAACTTGGCATTCTTGGCTTTAGTCGTAGCGTTGGTCACGATTATTTTGGGGACGTACTTTGTTTTCCATTCGATCTTGATTTTCGTGTTGGATATTCTAAAACGCCACGACAGTATCGCGTTGAAGAATTTGAACAATTTTACTTTGTCGCAATTAAGCTTCCGTATTCAAGATTATACGAGAATTTTATCGATGGTGGCGATGCTCTTCGCACTAGCGTTAGGGGCGATTACCGTGGGATTAGGTTTCCACAATGAAATTATGAAAATGACTGAAGCGACTTCGGCTTATGATTTGGTTTTAAATAATGGACAAAATTTCAGTGCTTCCGATCTTAAACAGATCAACGCGACTTCGGATGCAATTTATCAGCAAAAGGAGGACAATGATACTGTTTATTACGATCGTGCACAATTTGATCAAACTCCTTTAAGGACGAAGGAATTGACCATGAGCCGTCAGGCGAAAAAAGTGGCATACACGGGTGAACAATTGGCCAATGATGTAACTGCGTCCGACCAGTTACGTTCATTAGAATTACCGGAACAAAGTGCGAAGAAGCACCAATTTTTAACGAGTGAAGCGTTTGCGGCTTTACCCAGCAGTGCAACTGAATTACGGGTGATAACGGTAGCGGATTTTACGAAAGACAAAGAAGCTTTGAAAAATTTAGCTAATGAGAATTTCCGTAAAAATCCTACGTTGGATAAGAATATGAGCAGTATGAACCAAAAGGTTTTGGTTTATGAGCTGTACAATGCTTTGTTCTCTGGTTTTGAATTTATGGGCTTCTTCTTAGGAATCGCCTTTCTAACGATGTTGGCAAGTTGTCTGATGTTCAAGATTTTATCTGGCGCGAAAAGCGATATTCAACGTTACAGCATGTTGGAAAAAATTGGGACACGTCGGAATTTGTTGAAGCAATCTATCCGTAAAGAAATCGGCATTTTGTTCTTAGTGCCTGGTCTACTTGGAGTAACGCATGTATTGTTTGGATTGCAGATGTTTAAGACTCTATTGAGTGACCCTATAGTAATATTTGGCTGCCGTTTCTAATTTTCTATGTTCTATACTTTGTCTATTATTTATTGACAATATGGATCTATACGGGGATTGTGATGAAACGCGAGGCTTAAAAAATATTCCGGCTATGCCGGAATATTTTTGTTGTTTTATGGATAATTATTAAGATTGTGAATTTTTTATGTCTTAGGAAATTTTCATTTGATCTGAAAAAGCTAAATAAATAGCGGTTCATTCCTTAAATTTTGAATGAAATAGCGTGTTTTATTTAAAAAATATAAAATTGACTAGTCATTCGTAAATAAAAATGCATATTTTTTAAATCTGCTCTATAGTGGTAACGGACAATTTAATAGAGAAAGAAGTGTTCCGGATGAACCGGGTAAAAAAGGCGTTTAACAATCGTTGGCTGATTTTATTGACAGCCAGCATACTGTTTTGGGCAAAGACGATCTTAGCCTATTATGTTGATTTTTCATTAGGTGTGGAAGGGTCTATTCAATCCTTCATTTTGTGGATCAATCCGATTGCCACGACGTTGCTGCTTTTTGGCGTTTTCCTCTACGTCAAGAAATTTAAGCCGGCGTTAATCGTGTTGTTTTTAATGGATCTGCTGAATACATTGATCCTATATTTAAACGTGATTTTTTATCGTGAGTTCACTGATTTTGTAACGATCAAATCAATTTTAGGGTTCTCTAAGGTTTCGCAAGGGATCTCGGGCAGTTCTTTTGCCCTGATGAAAGCTCACGATATTTTTTACTGGCTGGACTTGATCGTCTTTTTAGGGATACTGATCTATATTTTTGCCAAACGCAAGGAAATCGTCAGCAAACCAGTCAAAAAGACCTTTGCTGTGTCAATCAGCTGTTTGGCCGCGTTGACTTTTTCAGTCAATTTATCTTTGAGTGAGGCTAATCGCCCACAATTATTGCAGCGGACGTTTGATCGATCCTATATCGTAAAATATTTAGGATTAGATGCCTTTACTATTTACGATGGCATCAAAACGGAGCAGACAAATAGTGTGCGAGCTCACGCGTCTAGTAATGGCTTAACAGATATTTTGAAATATACAAAGAGCCATTATGCAGCGCCTGATCCAAGTAAATATGGTATCGCAAAAGGCAAAAATATCATCGTAATCCATTTGGAAAGCTTCCAGCAATTTTTGATCAATATGAAAGTTGATGGACAAGAGGTCACACCCTTCTTGAATAGTTTGGAAAATGACAACAAACAAACCTTGGCATTTGATAATTTCTTCCATGAAGTTGGTCAGGGGAAAACCAGTGATGCGGAGAATATGTTAGAAACGGGAACCTTTGGCTTATCTCAGGGCTCATTGTTTACACAACTAGGTTCAGATAATACTTTCCAAGCTGCGCCAGCGATTTTGAATCAAGAGGCGGGCTACACAAGCGCTGTGTTCCATGGGAATGTCGGCAGCTTCTGGAATCGCGACCATGTGTACAAAAATCTCGGCTATCAAAATTTCTTTGATCGCTCCTATTTCAATCAATCGGATGAAAATCTAGGGTATGGAATCTTGGATAAGGATATGTTGAAGGAAACGGTTGGTCATTTAGAGCATTTGCAGCAACCCTTCTATTCAAAATTCTTGACGGTAACGAACCATACACCGTATTTGACGGATGATAAGAACTTTAATTTCCCTGCGTTAAAAACAGGAAATAGCACTGTCGATGATTATGTACGAACGGCTCATTATTTGGATGAATCATTGCGGCAATTCTTTGATTATCTGAAGGCTTCAGGTGTTTATCAAAATTCGATCTTTATGATTTACGGCGACCACTTCGGAATTTCTGATAGTAATAATAAAGACTTGGCCAAGGCGCTAGGAAAAGATCCAACGACATGGAGCAAATTTGACGATGCGCAAATGCAACGGGTACCTTTGATGTTTCATATCCCAGGATATACAAATGGCGGCATCCAGCATCAATATGGTGGAGAGATTGACGTCCTGCCTACCTTGCTGCATTTGATGGGGATCGATAATAAAAAATATGTTCAATTCGGTACAGATCTATTTTCACCGCAGCATGATCAAACCGTCGCTTTCCGGAATGGGGATTTTGTTACACCAAATTATACGGAATTAGGCGGTGAAACGTATGATAATAAGACAGGTGAGAAGGTTGATCCAACAGCCTTGAATATTACACCAGAGATCGACAAAGAGCAAAAGCACGTCAAACAGGCGTTGAGTTTATCTGACAAATTGAACCAAGAAAATCTGTTGCGTTTCTACACTCCAGAGGGCTTCACTCCGGTCGATCCGAAAAAATACGATTATCATGACTTAGATAAGAAAAATACTGCGATTGAAAATCAAAAAGGCAATCAATCAACTAGCCTTTATTCGAAGAACGGTAATAAAACAACCGCTGCTCTTTACCCGCCAATTCAATAGATAGGAAGAAGAAGTATTCTTAACGAATGCTTCTTTTTGCGCGTTCCACTTTGCGCTTTAGGACATTAATGGGATTGTATGCGAAACGAAAATAAGCTTGAAATAAGAAACTGTTTATTCTGCCTTTCAAAACTAGTATGTGGGACCTTTTAGCTAGCTTCGATTCCCATATATTTCCGCCAAGTGCTAAATCAATTCAGTAGTTGAGCGATTATTTGATAAAATAAGTGTGAAAGAATTAAGATCGTTAAGTCGTAAAAAGTATCCTTTAAAAATCCGGGTGCATTTTCTTTTAACGTTTTCAACATAATAATCATCCTTTCGAGGGTTTATGATAGTATGAAAGTTACCATAAAGAGTGAAGCTTATTATCGCCTTAAAGGATCCTAAGAAAGTATAAACGTTGCATCAATTTGAGGTGAGAGGAATATGTTTGATTCGGAACCTATTTCGGCTTAGAATATACGTATAAAGAGAAAAGGCAGGATCATTATGGCTACTGTTGAGAATGTTATACAAATTTTTTTTCATCCAATTGTATTATTATTGGATGTTTTATCGATCGCTATTATTATAATCGGAGCGGCTCTGGCTTTTTTCAAATTGCTTCAATGCGGAAGCAAAAGAGATTTCACTTCTGTTCTGCAAAAAAATAAATATATCAAGGCCTATTTAGGCAGTTATATTTTACTAAGTTTAGAATTTCTAATCGTAGCGGATATTATTGAGACCATTATCAATCCAACTTTTCAGGACATTATCAAATTAGGTTTGATTGTTGTAATTCGGACGATGATCTCTTATTTTCTAAATAAGGAAATCAGTGAATTTTCTGAAGAACAGATCGACCAATAGGTATTAATCAGGTTCAAATTTTACCCAATAATTTAGTAATTTTAAAAAAGAAAGAAGTATCGCAGAGAAGGCGCTATCTTTCTTTTTTTCTTTGCGATTTGTTATTGATTCCAACTCAGATGAATGGTATGATTGTTTTGTTTCGGGAGTGGATGGGTTCTGGTGTTCCCTCTGGTCTTCAAAACCAGTATGAGGAGTTAGGAGCTTCTTGGGTGGGTTCGATTCCCACACATTCCCGCCAATA
>Ga0153985_1000022_pt1 | contig 48310 bp, 37 predicted proteins | sample TSGA069MetaG_FD_104715 | JGI IMG/M metagenome (GOLD analysis project Ga0153985, IMG submission 104715) | Attine ant fungus gardens microbial communities from Georgia, USA - TSGA069 MetaG | ecosystem: Host-associated > Fungi > Mycelium > Unclassified | place: USA: Georgia, Alexander Wildlife...
AACAAGTGTGGTGGCGATAGCGGGAAGGATACACCTGTTCCCATGTCGAACACAGAAGTTAAGCTTCTTAGCGCCGATTGTAGTGAGGGGTTGCCCCTTGTGAGATTAGGACGTCGCCACGCTAAATTATTCCGGCATAGCTCAGTTGGTAGTAGCGCATGACTGTTAATCATGATGTCGTAGGTTCGAGTCCTACTGCCGGAGTTTCTCGAAAGAGAATGAACAGAGTATTGGGCCTTTGTGCTCCTATCTTGGAGAGTTGTCCGAGTGGCCGAAGGAGCATGATTGGAAATCATGTAGGCGGGTATTCCTGTCTCAAGGGTTCGAATCCCTTACTCTCCGTAACAATATTTTTACTGGCCCGTTGGTCAAGCGGTTAAGACACCGCCCTTTCACGGCGGTAACACGGGTTCGATTCCCGTACGGGTCATTTAATTAAATATATGGGGGTTTAGCTCAGCTGGGAGAGCATCTGCCTTACAAGCAGAGGGTCAGCGGTTCGAACCCGTTAACCCCCATTCGGTTCCGTGGTGTAGGGGTTAACATGCCTGCCTGTCACGCAGGAGATCGCGGGTTCAAATCCCGTCGGGACCGCCATTTTAATTAAAAACTTTAAACTATTTTATATATGGCGCGGTAGCTCAGTTGGTAGAGCAACGGATTGAAGCTCCGTGTGTCGGCAGTTCGATTCTGTCCCGCGCCACCATGGAGGAGTAGCGAAGTGGCTAAACGCGACGGACTGTAAATCCGTTCCTTAGGGTTCAGTGGTTCGAATCCACTCTCCTCCATTTGTTTCAGGGGCATAGTTTAAAGGTAGAACAGCGGTCTCCAAAACCGTTAGTGTGGGTTCAATTCCTGCTGCCCCTGTTTTTCTTAATATGGCGATCGTGGCGAAGTGGTTAACGCACCGGATTGTGGCTCCGGCACTCGTGGGTTCGATTCCCATCGTTCGCCCTCTTATTGGGGTATAGCCAAGCGGTAAGGCAAGGGACTTTGACTCCCTCATGCGTTGGTTCGAATCCAGCTACCCCAGTTTTCTCAGAAAGCTATCAAGAAATTTTCTTGAAAAACTTGTTCTGAGAGGAAAACAATAGTATAATGGCGGTATAGCCAAGTGGTAAGGCAGAGGTCTGCAAAACCTTCATCACCGGTTCAAATCCGGTTACCGCCTTAGTACTAGAATAATTATTGACATGCCGGCGTGGCGGAATTGGCAGACGCGCTGGACTCAAAATCCAGTGCCCTCACGGGCGTGCCGGTTCGACCCCGGCCGCCGGTATTGAACTAAGATGTTATTCATCTTAGTTCTTTCTTTTGAATTGAATAGTAACATGGCGATCGTGGCGAAGTGGTTAACGCACCGGATTGTGGCTCCGGCACTCGTGGGTTCGATTCCCATCGTTCGCCCTAATGAAGACTCAGCAGAAATCTGTTGAGTCTTTTTTTGCAATTTTTCTGGCTAAGCTTTTTTGGAAAACATTACTTGATATCGTGGAATAGGCGTTTAAGTTAGTGATTAATAAGTGATCAGAACCTGTTATTAATTAAACGTTATTACCAAAAATATGATAGAAGAAACATCCGCTATCTTGATCTTCTGATAGCGGATGTTTCTTCTATCATATTATTTGAACTACTGGTTTTACTGATAGGAAGTTTAAGTTCTGTTCTAAACATCTTCTCTGACAGCAGAAAGTGGAGCACTTCGCCAGCAAAGAATGAGAGATAAATAGCAACTTCACCGAAAATGAACGGTAGAATCAGCAAAAAGATTTGAATGAAACCAACGCAACGCAGGATCGATAGCAGAATCGCTTGCGTATTTTTTTCGGTAATTTGGAAATAGAGAATATTGATCAGGGTAATGCCGATCGGGAAAAAGGCCAAGAAATAGTAACGCATCATTTTAGCAGCCATAGCGGTCAATTCTGGGTTATTGGATACGAAAATTTTTGCTAAAGCCCCACCGAAGAAAAAGATCCCGATATAGATAATAGTTGTACAGACTAACGCTGTATGAGTAGCCAGCTTATGAATCTGTTCAACCTCACTATGGTTTTTCTTACCATAGTTGTAACTCATGATCGGCTGTGCCCCCTGAGTGAGACCGATCAGAACCATGTTGAAGATAGAACAAATGTACATCACGATGCTGTAATAGGAGACGCCAGTAGCGCCAATCCGACTTAGTAATACTAAGTTAAAGCTAAACGAGACGGCGGATTGACTGAATTCCATTAAGAAAGTAGGTAGTCCGCTGGTCATTAGCTGCTTGATGTCTGTTAGGTTCCAATATGGTTTTGTAATTTTTAAAGTTCGTTTATCTTGCAGGAAATGAGTACAGAAGATCAAGACTGAGATCGTTTGACCAATCCCAGTGGCAATAGCAGCGCCAGCCATTCCCATTCCAAACACCATGATAAAAAGATAATCTAAGACGACATTGACCACGGTACCGCTGATCGTACCAAAGAGTTCTCGTCGGGGAGCATTATCGTTACGAACGAAAATACTTAGTCCCAATCCTGGCATATAGATGATCCCGAATAGAGCGATCCACCAAATATATTCTTTTGCATAAGGAAGGAGCTGGTCATTGGCACCGAGCAAACGGCAGGTGGTCGTGGTAAAGGTCAATACAAGAATTTCAAAATTAACCCAATAGTCACAAGCAGGACCATACTTTGCAGGAAAATATTGTTTGCTTTGGCCTTATCACCGCGACCACGATTTTTGGAAAACTGGTTGGCGCCTCCGATAGCGATCAGCATCGTGATAGCAATTTCCAGCATGATAAAAGGATAGACGATATTGATGGCGCCTAATCCCAATTCGCCAACGCCTTGCCCAACGAAAATACCATCAACGATATTGTAGAGCGACGAGACCACCATACCGATTACGGCAGGTATAGCAAAGCGGGCGAATTCTTTGCGGATAATGGGAGTGACGTGTCGAGTATTTGGCATATAAAACCTCCTAGATGACAGTAGCCAAACAAAAAAGGATAAGCGAATCCTTTTTTGCGATGACAACTCATCGTAAAAAAAATTTCGCTTATCCGGTATTTCCGATTACCTCCGCGTTCATCTAAAGTTTAGCAACTTTGAAAAGGCTAGTCAATTTTTATCGGAAAGTATTTTTGATTTTCTATCGATTTAGAGGCTGGTTAATCAGCCTTTAAAATTATACAATGGTCGAACGATTTCTTTTACTTTCATTGTTTCATGCAGATCAGTCAGTATCTGTTTCTTTGATTTATATGCTTTGGGCGCTTCGTCCAGCGTTTTTTTAGATACAGAGGTCGACCAAACATGGCGCATCATATGTTGAAAATTTTCGAGACTGATCGAGGCTCTAGCTTGCGAGCGACTCATCATCCGGCCAGCTCCATGGGGCCCGGATTGATTCCACTCGTCGTTGCCTTTTCCAACACCGATAATGGAACCATCCTTCATATTTAAGGGGACGATCATGTTTTCGTTTTTTCTGGCGGAAGCCGCACCTTTTCGCAAAATCATGTGTTCCAAGTCAATATAATTATGGGGACTGTCAAAGCTTTCAATGACCTGTTTTTCCCATTTCATGGCTTTTAAAATCGTCCGTGCCATACTTTGCCGATTGAGTGCAGCGTATTGTTGTGCGATCTGCATATCTGATAGGTAATTTTCCAAATCTTGATCGGATACATAAGATAAATCATAGGGAATCTTTATTTCATCCTGTTGCTGAATCAAATCTGCTTTTTCATCAGGATCATTCGCTGCTTTTGCTTGCAGTTTCAAATCTTGCCGCATTTGTGTCAGTTTTTGATAAGCGATTTTCTGATGGTATTCGGCGATCTCTTTGCCTAAAACGCGGCTGCCACTGTGGATGACCAAATAAAACCCATCACTGCCTTCGTTGACTTCGATGAAATGATTCCCGCCGCCTAATGTTCCCAAACTTCGTAGCGCCCAGCCGTGATGAATCGGCGCCTGAATTTTTTCTAAGGGAAAAGCATATTGAGGCTTGCTGTGAGAATGGTGCCCGCTGGGAATCCGATTACGAATCGTTCGATCCAGTTTATCAAAATTCAATTTGACGCTTTTTCTGATCTTAGTTACCGATAACCCGCAGCCTATGTCTACACCGACAAGGTTAGGGACGACCTGATCCTTTATTGTCATCGTTGTTCCGATGACGTAGCTCGATCCGCTGTGAGTATCCGGCATGATCCGAATTTTAGCATCTTGCGTGAACTTCTGATTGCAAAGCGTCATAATTTGGCCAACAGTACTGTCAGTCAAGATATCTGTATAGACTGTTGCTGTATTGTATTTTCCTTTAATTGTTAACATATTTAATCCTCTCGTAGAGGAATAAATTATTCCTCTAATTAATTTTTATAGTTCTCTGATTTCTTTCTTTTTCCACTCATAGGAAACACCTCCGTAATTTTTCATGAACAATCAGGCACACAAAAAAACTGCCAATCGATATGATTGACAGTTCATCAAATAGGTCTTATTTACGAATACAGAGAGTCAATCGAAAAAGACACTCTGTCCGAATAAAACGAATCAAACAGATCAATCAATTGTATTTGGTTAGTCTTGTTAGTCTTAATCATCATACTCTCTCCTTTCCTTAAATTCTTTTCAATCTTATCATCACTATTATTCAACTGTCAAGGTTACTTGGCTTAATGGTCTCAACAATCATCTAGCTCTTTCCTTTGGTCTTACAGGTATCAGCACTTCAAAGACCTGATCCTCTGGATGTTCTGACGTTGTTTCATCCTGCCACAGTAGTTCCCAAATATCACCATTCAATTGTAAGTCGTTTTCTTTCAAATAATTTCTGAAGCGATTATTGAAAGTATTGATATGATGGATTTCATCCTTCATAAAGCCGGAAACATAATTGCCTGCTGGCCGCTGAACTACTCGCTGCTTGTCATAGAGGTGTAGGCGATCCTCTGGAATCTTTACTAAAGCGCGATAGGGAGCCGCATGAAAATTTTCTTGATAGAATGCAGAGCCATCTACTAAGAACCCGATGGGGTAGCCGCTGAACAAGTCGCTGCTATCCACTGAAGAATAGAATCGTCCGTAAATTTGAACGGAGTCAATGCCATCAAAATTCTCGATCGTTTCGGAAATTACAAAGGACTCTGCTTCACGATGGGAAAGAGTGATCGATTCCAAGTCAAAGTTCTTTAACGTAGTGTAGCGTTCAATATAACTATCTAACGAACCCCGAATGCTCTTCAATTTATTAATTTCTTCATCGACTTTTTGTCTTTGCCGCATAAAACCGTCCAATACATAATCCACGTTTCGGTTCTTCAAAAAAACATGAATATCTTCTAAGGAAACATCGAGATTTTTCAACAACAGAATGACATCCAACTCAAAATATTGATCAATGCCATAATAGCGATAGCCATTTTCACCGATTTTTGTTGGTTTGAAAAGGTCAATTTGGTCATAATAAATCAACGTTCGTCTACTGATACCAGCGTACTTTGCCATCTCACTGATCGTTAAAAGTTTTTTCATAAAAATCACCATTTTCTGCTTGACTGTAACGTTACGTTACACTTTATTCTAACATAGGAGAAGGAGGGAAAAAAAGATGAAACTATTCAAAATCTTTTTCAAAGAATATCAAAAGATGTTCTTAGGCACCTTCATCTTAATGATTGTGCAAGCTGTTGGAACACTGATGATTCCTTACTATGTTGCTGAAATTATTGATGAAGGTATTTTAACTCGAGATCAAGGAGCGATTTGGCGAAATGGTGCCCTCATGCTGGGAATAGCTGTGCTAACCGGGATCGTCTCAATCATCGCCAGTTATTATTCAGCAATTTTGGCTGGGCGCTTCGGCTATTTCTTACGGAAACAATTAGTCGATAAAACGCAGCAGCTTTCTATGGCTGATATGGACGAGTTCGGAACACCAACGTTACTTGCTCGAACTACCAGCGATATTACAAATATTCAGCAGATCATGATGATGGTCTTTCAGATGATCATACCGGCACCGTTAATCTGTCTGGCCTCGATCATTTTAACAGGAGCCATTTCTTGGCGATTTGTTTGGATTCCGATCGCAACAATTGTCTTGTTTTCAGTTGTATCACTATTAGTGATCAAAAAGGCCATTCCGTTAGCTGATGTAATGCAGCAACGAATGGACAAGATGATGCAGATTTTAAGAGAGTTTTATACGGGTGTCCGAGTTATTCGGGCATTTAATAAAACTGGCTTTGAAAAGAAGCGGACAGATAAAACATTTAGCAACTACTCGGAAGTAATGATCCGAGTCAATAAATTATTCGCTGTGTTGAACCCGACAGTCAATTTAGTGATGGGACTGGGAATGACCGCTGTATTGGCTTTCGGAGGAGTACTTGTGGTTCAAGGCAATGTACCGATTGGGAGCCTGACAGCAATCAGCGAGTACACGGTTTTAAGTTTATGGTTCTTAACGATGGCAGCGATGGTAATCGTGATGATTCCAAAGGGCTTGGCATCATTAGAACGGATCGGTGAAGTATTAGACAAAAAAGAAGAAATCGTTGATGGCTCAAAAGCTTCCTTCGAATTAAAAGAGGAGGCTCCGATTGCTGTTTTTGATCATGTAGATTTTGCATACAGCGGAGCTGAAGAGGCTGTTTTATCAGATATCCATTTTGAAATACCTAAAGGAGTTACAGCGATCGTCGGGGGAACTGGCTCAGGGAAAAGTACGATTGCTAAGGCTCTGTTGCGTTTAAGAGACACGACCAAAGGCGAGATTCGCTTACTAGGCGAGCCAATTCAAAATGTCACTCAGGAAACACTAAGAGGCCGTATTAGTTACGTACCTCAAAAAGCATTCTTGTTCAGTGGAACAGTCAAAGATAATTTTCTCTTCGGGAATCCTCAAGCAACGGAAGAGGAAATAAAAGAAGCCGCTATGGTAGCACAGGCTGAAGAGTTTATTAACAACTTGGATGGTCAGTATGACGCTGTTGTTGCACAGAAGGGCAATAACTTCTCTGGTGGTCAGAAGCAACGATTGAGTATTGCACGGGCGTTGATCAAACCAGCGGATCTGTATTTCTTTGATGACAGTTTTTCGGCTTTAGATTACCAAACCGATGCTAAGCTGCGGAAAGCATTAAAAAACTACCTGACAAACGCAGCGATTGTAATTGTTGCCCAACGACTTTCTACGATCAAGGACGCTGATCAAATCATTGTGTTGGAAGAAGGAAAAATCGTTGGTAGAGGTACACATGATCAATTACTTAAAACCTGTCATGTCTATCAAGAATTTGCCAAATCTCAAGGAATGGAGGGGAAGAAGCATGAGCATCAAGCAAGTTGATGAAAAAAAACTAATTTCAGAAAAACCAAAAGATTTTAAAAAGACCGGAATTCGGCTATTCAAATTACTGATGGAACAGAAAAAACGTTTCATCGTGATTATTACTTCGGCTGTATGTTTCGCTACATTGATGGCGGTCGCTCCTTTGATTTTAGGTTGGGGGTTGGATGCGATCATTACATTGATCCGAACAGGACAAGTAACTTTTGAAAATCTATCTGCTGCGTTGCTTCATCCAATACTTTTGCTTTTGTTAACTTGGGGCGGTGTCTCGTTGTTTTCATTGTTGCAGGAATACACAATGGCGAGTGTTGCTGAAACACTGACTTTGCGGTTGAGAAAGACCTTGACAGACAAATTGAATCGCTTACCGATGAAGTTTTTCGATCAATACAAAACTGGGGATGTTTTAACTAGAGCGACCCTCGACTTAGATAAAGTTTCGGAAGTTTTACAAGTGGGCTTGATGCAAATGATCTCAGCGTTCTTGTCGATCGTCATTGGTTTGGGCTTGATGATTTACTTGAGTCCATTGTTGACATTAGGGATCGTGGTTATTCTGCTGATCAGTCTCGTTTTGACTAATTATTTAGCACACAAAAACCAAGAATATTTTTCTGAAAACCAAGCAGCTCTAGGGGCCGTTGGAACGAAGGCAGAGGAAAACTATTCAGGAAACCTTTTGATTAAAGCCTATAATCGGCAAAAAGAAACAGCGGAAGAGCTAGATGAATTGAATGAAGCCCAATTTCAAGCCTTTAAAAAAGCGCAATTTGTCAGCTTTGCTATCAACCCGCTGATTCGTTTGATTAATCAGCTGGGCTTTGTGACTAGCGCAGTCGTCGGCGGGATCATGGTAATCAATGGTCAATTATCAATTGGTTTAGTTCAAGCTTATCTACAATATGTGAACCAAGTTTCTGAACCTATCACTCAAGTTTCATATGTGATCAATAGTTTGCAGAGTGCATTTGCTGCTCTAGAACGAATTTTTGAAATTCTGGATCAAGATGAAGAAAAAGAAGAAATGATGAGCGTCTCTGTTCCGGAAGAACTCCGAGGCGAGGTAACCTTTAAACACGTTGCTTTTGGTTATACACCAGAACGTCTTTTGATGGAAGATGTAAACTTTAAAGTGAAGCCAAAGCAAATGGTAGCAATTGTAGGTCCAACAGGTGCGGGGAAAACAACGATGATCAACTTGTTGATGCGTTTCTACGAATTGACTGGCGGACAAATCGAAGTTGACGGCAAAAATATCAGCCATTTTTCACGTGCAGCAATTCGCCAGAAATTCGGAATGGTCTTGCAAGATACGTGGCTATTTGAAGGAACTGTGGCGGAAAACATCGCTTATGGTAATCCAGATGCTACTAGACAAGAAATTGTTCAAGCAGCAAAGGATGCACAGTGTCATCATTTTATTCGGACGCTTCCGAACGGTTACGATACGATTATTTCCTCAGACGGCAGTCAGATTTCTCAAGGCCAACAACAGTTGTTGACGATCGCTCGAGCGATTTTAGCCAATCCGCAGTTGTTGATTTTAGACGAAGCGACTTCCAGTGTAGATACACGTACAGAGGGCATGATCCAACAGGCAATGGATCAATTAACAGCTGAACGAACTAGTTTTGTGATCGCTCACCGTCTATCTACCATTAAAAATGCTGATTTAATCTTGGTGATGAGAGACGGCTCGATTATTGAGCAGGGAAGCCACCGCAGTTTGATGGAAAAAGGCGATTTTTATGCGAACCTTTATAACAGCCAATTCGCTGGGTAAGCTCGACAATCATTGTCGGGCTTTTCTTTTCATTAAATCTGTATTAAATTCATTTATTAAAACTTTGCCTTCTCTAAACAGTGGCTCATCAGTTCAGTAAACCAAATTTTAAGCAATCCTATTCCTATAAGAAAAAAACCAAAAAATTACTAAGTTAGAAAATATTCTGAAAATTCATTGACTTTTAATCTTATGAAATGTATAGTATAAAAAAATGATTAAGAAATTATTAGAAAAAATAAGGAGCCGATTTCTATGCGCAAGAGTAAATACAATAATTTTGATGGTATCGTCTTATTAATTATTGAGTCCAGGACTTAGAACGCGGAGAAGCAACAACCGTTAGTTTGAGTCCTATTTGCGTTAGAAATGGGATTCTTGCAAGAGCATCCCATTTATTGATGGGATGCTCTTTTTTTAAATGTAGGGAGATGTGACTATGAGAAGTGATCAGATTAAAAAAGGAATTGACGCAGCACCTGCCAGAAGCTTGTTATATGCTACTGGCCAAGTAAAAAATATCCATGATATGGATAAGCCATTTATTGCTATTTGTAATTCTTATATTGATATTGTACCAGGACATGTCCACCTACGAGAACTAGCTGATGTGGCAAAAGAAGCGATTCGTGAAGCAGGAGGAATTCCTTTCGAATTCAATACAATTGGCGTGGACGATGGAATCGCGATGGGGCACATTGGGATGCGCTATTCATTACCCAGTCGTGAATTGATTGCTGATGCAGCAGAAACGGTTATCAATGCTCATTGGTTTGACGGAGTATTCTATATTCCCAACTGTGACAAAATTACACCGGGGATGATCATGGCAGCTGTCAGAACGAATGTTCCTTCGATCTTTTGTTCAGGCGGTCCGATGAAGGCTGGGATTGACCCACGTGGTCACCAAACGACTCTTTCTTCTATGTTTGAAGCAGTTGGCTCCTTTAAAGAAGGGCAAATGTCTAAAGAAGATTTTTTGTTTATGGAACAAAATGCCTGTCCAACCTGTGGTTCATGTGCTGGAATGTTCACTGCAAACTCTATGAACTGTTTATTAGAAATCTTAGGGTTGGCATTACCTGGGAACGGGACAGTTTTGGCAGTCTCTGATGAACGACGTGAACTGGTTCGAGAATCAGCGAAACATTTGATGGAACTGGTAAAAAAACAGATCAAGCCGCGGGATATCGTTACAAAGGAAGCCATCGATGATGCATTCGCATTAGACATGGCGATGGGCGGATCAACGAATACTGTTCTTCACACATTAGCGATTGCGAATGAAGCGGAGATTGACTACGATCAGTCGGATATCAATGAAATTGCGAAAAGAGTGCCTTATCTTTCTAAAATTGCTCCTTCTTCTAGCTATTCCATGCATGATGTTCATGAAGCGGGTGGGGTACCAGCAATCATCAATGAGTTAGTTTCAATTGATGGAGCGATCCACGCTGATCGGATAACAGTAACGAGTAAGACGCTACGTGAGAATGTCGCCTTAGCTAAAATCATGAATGAAGAAGTGATTCATCCGAAGAGCGATCCTTACAGTCCAGTCGGCGGTCTCTCAATTCTGTATGGAAATATCGCACCGGAGGGCAGTGTAATCAAAGTCGGTGGTGTTGATCCAAATATCAAAGTTTTTAAAGGGAAAGCGATTTGTTTCGCTTCTCATGATGAAGCAGTAGAAGCCATTGATAATCATACCGTTACAAAAGGACACGTCGTAGTGATTCGCTATGAAGGGCCAAAGGGCGGACCGGGAATGCCGGAAATGCTAGCACCTACATCCAGTATCGTAGGTCGCGGTTTAGGTAAGGATGTTGCGTTAATCACGGATGGACGTTTCTCTGGTGCCACGCGGGGAATAGCTGTTGGACACGTTTCACCAGAAGCAGCGGCGGGCGGACCAATCGCCTTGGTTAATGATGGTGACGAGATTACGATCGATTTGACGAATCGTACATTAGACGTCAATGTGTCGGCAGATGAATTAATGAAGCGGCGAGAAAACTTAACGAAATTTCAGCCGAAAGTCAAAAAAGGCTGGTTGGCACGTTACTCAGCAATGGTCACGTCTGCACATACTGGCGGGGTCATGAAATTGCCTGAAGAATAGGGGGAATAGGGGTGGAAGAAATGAAGCAAAAAGTGGAAGCTGAACACCTATATAGCGGAGCAGATTTATTAATTAAATGTTTGGAAAATCAAGAAGTCGAATTGATTTTTGGGTATCCTGGTGGTTCCGTCTTACCACTGTATGACTCACTTTATGATGAATCTATTCCGAATATTCTTACACGTCATGAACAAGGAGCAGTCCATGCAGCAGAAGGGTATGCAAAAGCTACAGGAAAACCTGGAGTTGTGATTGTCACTAGTGGACCAGGTGCGACGAATGTCGTGACTGGAATTGCGGACGCGATGATTGATTCTGTTCCGCTAGTTGTAATTACTGGTCAAGTAACGACACCTGGGATCGGAAAGGATGCTTTCCAAGAGGCTGATATGTTAGGGATCACCGTACCGATTACAAAAAATAATTATCAAGTTCGCGACATTGAGGAGCTTCCGCGTATCGTTAATGAAGCATTTCATATTGCCACGACAGGTCGAAAAGGTCCAGTTTTGATCGATTTGCCGAAAGATATTACGACGTTGAAAGCAAATCCAAGAATTGATAAGCCGGTTCATTTAGAAAGTTATCAACCGACAACAACGCCATCAGCATTACAAATCGAACGTTTGATGGGCTTATTGAAAAAAGCTAAGAAACCAATTCTTTTAATCGGTGGCGGAGTTGTTGCTGCGGATGGAGTAGAAGAATTACGCCAATTCGTTAAAAAATACCAATTACCAACGGTTAGTACGTTGTTAGGATTAGGTCTTTTGTCTCATGATGATCCGAATTTTCTCGGAATGGGCGGGATGCATGGTACTTTTGCAGCGAATATGGCGATGATGGAAACGGATCTATTGATCAATGTCGGCAGCCGCTTTGATGATCGGTTGGCTTGTTCGCCTGAAGCCTTTGCGCCTCATGCGAAGGTGGCGCATATCGACGTAGATCCAGTAGAGATCGGCAAAATCATTAAGACCGATGTTCCAATCGTTGGTGATGCTAAAATCGCCTTACAACAAATGTTGTCAATTGAGATTGCCTCACCTGATTGTCAAGAATGGCGAGACCTTTGCGAAGAGCGCAAGCAAAAATATCCATTGAAATATGAGCGGCATGAAAAAATCATCAAGCCACAAGAAGTAGTTGAGATCATCGGAAAAATAACGGAAGGGAAGTCATATGTCGTGACAGATGTAGGCCAACATCAGATGTGGGCGGCGCAGTATTATCCTTTCAAATTTCCGAAACAATTGATTACTAGCGGCGGACTTGGAACAATGGGCTATGGAATACCGGCCGGAGTTGGAGTAAAGTTCGGGAAACCGGATGAGTCAGTTGTTGTCTTTGTTGGAGATGGTGGCTTCCAGATGACCAATCAAGAATTGGCGATTTTGAACCAAAACAATTTGGATATCAAGTTTGTTTTGATGAATAATCAGTCATTAGGTATGGTTCGGCAATGGCAGGAGAAATTCTTTAATGAACGTCGCTCGCAATCTGTTTTTCACGAGCAGCCTGATTTTATGAAAATGGCTGAGGCTTATGGAATCGGCAACAAGAAAATCACCGATCCAGCTACTTTGGAAAAAGAGTTGCAGGAAGCTTTTGCTACATCGGGACCGATGTTGATCGAGGTCATGATCTGCAATCGAGAACACGTATTACCAATGATTCCGGCTGGAATGCCGAATGATCAGATGTTGGGGGTTGATTAAATGAGACGGATGATTACAGCAATGGTGCATGACCAAGCGGGGGTACTCAGCCGAATCACGAGTGTCTTGAATCGCCGGCAAGTGAACATGGATAGTGTTTCTGTCGGACGAACGGAGAGGGACGGCGAGTCGCGTATGACGATTATTATTCAGGCCGAAACTTTAGCCGATGTCGAACAAGTTACTAAACAACTAAATAAACAAATCGATGTCGTCAAAGTTTCTGATGTGACAGATGAACCTCATTTAGAAAGAGAGCTGGCCTTGATCAAAGTCAGCGCACCAGCAGCGATTCGTTCTGAGATTCAGGCGATGATCGATCCATTTCGTGCCGATGTGGTGGATGTGGGCTTAAAAACGATTGTGGTACAAGTTGCTGGATCGACAGAAAAGGTCAATGCATGTATCGATGTACTCAGGCCCTATGGGATCAAGCAATTAGCACGAACCGGTGTGACCGGATTTAGTAGAGGTTAAACGCAAAATTAACATATGATTTTGCTATTAATATAGTTTAAAAAATTGGAGGAAAAATTATGGTTAAAGTTTATTATGATGATGCAGTAGCGAAGGATGCTTTAGAAGGAAAAACAATCGCGGTAGTGGGCTATGGTTCTCAAGGACACGCTCATGCGCAAAATCTTAGAGATACAGGTCACCAAGTTGTGATCGGTATTCGAGAAGGAAAATCCGCTGAGGCTGCTCGCGAAGACGGGTTTGAAGTGCTCCCTGTAGGAGAAGCGACTAAGAAAGCCGAAGTAGTCATGATTTTAGCTCCAGATGAAATCCAAGGTACTTTATATGAAAACGAAATTGCACCAAACTTAAAAGAAGGCGATGCTTTGGTATTCGCTCACGGATTTAACATTCATTTTGATGTTATCAACCCACCAAAAAACGTGGATGTATTCTTAGTTGCTCCTAAAGGCCCAGGTCATTTAGTTCGTCGCACCTTTACTGAAGGTTTCGCGGTACCTGCCCTATTTGCCGTTTATCAAGACGCGACAGGAACTGCTCAAGAGTTGGCGTTGTCTTATGCTAAAGGAATCGGCGCTACACGAGTAGGTGTCTTGGAAACAACCTTCAAAGAAGAAACAGAAACAGATTTATTTGGTGAACAAGCAGTGCTTTGCGGCGGTTTGACAAGTATGATCGAAGCTGGCTTTGAAACGTTAGTTGAAGCAGGTTACCAACCTGAATTAGCTTATTTTGAAGTTTGTCACGAAATGAAATTAATTGTTGACTTGATTTATGAAGGCGGATTTGCGAAAATGCGTGACTCAATCTCTAACACCGCTGAATACGGCGACTATGTTTCTGGCCCTCGTGTGATCACTGAAACAGCCAAAGCGGGCATGAAGGAAGTCTTGACGGATATCCAAAATGGTAAATTTGCCAAAGGCTTTATCGATGATAATAAAAATGGCTTCCCTGAATTCAAGAAGATGCGCGCCGAAAGTGCCGGCCATCAAATTGAAGAAGTCGGCGGCGAATTACGTAAAATGATGCCATTTGTAAGTCGCAAAGACTAGTGGAGGTGCAGCGATGGACTTGATCAAAGATACCGAGGTTCGTAGTGCTTATCAATTACTGAAGGACTCTGTAAATCATACGCCGTTGCAATATGATCGTTATTTGTCTGAAAAATATCAGGCGACCATTTTATTAAAACGGGAAGATTTGCAGAAAGTTCGCTCATTTAAACTACGCGGAGCCTATTATGCTATCAAGAAACTTCCAGAGACAGAATTAAAAAAAGGTGTGGTTTGTGCGAGTGCCGGAAATCATGCACAGGGAGTTGCATATACCTGTCATGAATTGAAAGCGAAGGCAGCGATCTTTATGCCAACTACTACGCCACAACAAAAAGTTTCCCAAGTAAAATTCTTCGGTGGTGAGTTTGCGGATATTCATTTAGTTGGCGATACCTTTGATGCTTCTGCTGCTGCCGCGAGGAAATACTGTGAAGAAAACGGCATGACCTTTATTGATCCTTTCAATGACAAAAATATCATTGCAGGACAAGGAACCTTAGCCTTAGAAATGATGACTGATGCAGAAAGCGAAGGCTACAAACCAGATTACGTAATTTCAGCCATCGGCGGCGGCGGATTAATCAGCGGTGTCTCATCTTATGTGAAAAATACTTCGCCGACTACTAAAATAATTGGAGTCGAACCTAAAGGCGCGGCTTCGATGCAAGCGGCTTTTGAAGAAGAGCAACCAACCAAATTACTTGAGATTGATAAATTTGTTGACGGTGCGGCAGTTCAACGAGTTGGTGAGATTACCTATTCGCATAGCAAAGAGTATGTAGATGAATTAATGTCTGTCGATGAAGGTTTGATCTGTTCAACAATTCTAGATTTATACGGTAAACAAGCGATCGTGGTTGAACCCGCTGGCGCATTGAGCGTTGCCGCATTGGATCTAATGAAAGACAATATCAAAGGTAAGACTGTAATTTGTATCATTAGTGGCGGAAACAATGACATTAATCGAATGGCCGAGATTGAGGAACGCTCTTTGATTTACGAAGGGCTGAAACATTACTTTGTGGTGAACTTCCCGCAACGTCCGGGCGCTCTAAAAGAATTTGTATCAGAAGTTTTAGGTGAAGGAGACGATATTACTCGTTTTGAATACACCAAGAAGAGCAATCGTGGAACTGGACCAGTAGTGATTGGCGTGTTGTTGAAGAAGCCAGAAACACTGCCAGAATTATTGAAACGTTTGAAGGAATTCGATTCAACCTATATTGAATTGAGTCAAAACAAAACGTTGTACAATTTATTAGTGTAACCAAGAAGTGCCCGACAGGACCTAACTGTCGAGCACTTTTTTTGCTTAATAAGGAATCACAACGATCCAGTTCGGAAAGTTTTCAATCTGTAATTCTTTCAACTTCAAATCGGAATGCTCGATAATGATTGAAGAGCTATCGTAATTTTCCTGAAAATATTCTTTGATCTGTTTATCTGTCCATTGGCGTGCTGGAAAATGATGAAAAGTTTTTCCATTATACATAAATACAAAACCAACATTCCATGCTTTTCTCAACTCACGTGGAAACTGCTGGATCTTTTCTTCAAAAAGCATTTGATCAACTCCTTATTCGTCTTTCTAATCCCTTTAAATGAAATTTAAAAAACCTTTTTACTATTATCACTCAAATGAATTTTATCGTCCAGTAAGTAAGAGACAAATTATTTGGAGTTTGACCAATTCTGATGTATTATGATTTCGGATAGTTACTTACTAAAAGTAAAAGTGTAAATCTTTTTCATTTAACTAAAAATGTTTTACACTGTATCCGTAAGAATTTTTACACTTTTTAGGAGGTTTGTTTATTATGGCAAAAGAACATTACGATAGAAGTAAACCACACGTTAATATTGGTACCATCGGTCACGTCGATCACGGTAAAACGACATTAACGGCAGCAATCACGACGGTATTAGGCAAGAAAGGTCTAGCAAACCCTCAAGACTATGCTAGTATCGATGCTGCACCAGAAGAACGTGAACGCGGAATAACTATCAATACCGCACACGTTGAATATGAAACTGAAAAACGCCACTATGCCCATATTGATGCTCCAGGGCACGCGGACTATGTGAAGAATATGATTACCGGTGCGGCTCAAATGGATGGTGCGATCTTAGTAGTATCTGCTACTGATGGACCAATGCCGCAAACGCGTGAACACATTTTGTTATCACGCCAAGTAGGTGTTAAGCATTTGATCGTTTTCTTAAACAAAGTCGACTTAGTTGATGATGAAGAATTGATCGATTTAGTTGAAATGGAAGTTCGCGAGTTGCTTTCTGAATATGGTTTCCCAGGTGATGACATTCCTGTTCTTAAAGGTTCTGCTTTGAAAGCATTAGAAGGAGATCCTGAACAAGAACAAGTAATCATGGACTTGATGGACACCGTTGATGAATATATCCCAACACCGGAACGTGACAATGACAAACCATTCTTGTTACCAGTAGAAGATGTCTTTTCAATCACAGGACGTGGTACTGTAGCATCAGGTCGTATCGATCGTGGGGAAGTCAAAGTCGGAGACGAAATTGAAATCATCGGGATCAAACCTGAAGTTCAAAAAGCAATCGTAACTGGACTTGAAATGTTCCGTAAGACATTGGATTATGGAGAAGCCGGCGATAACGTTGGGGTTCTATTACGTGGGATCACACGTGATGAAATCGAACGTGGCCAAGTTTTAGCTAAACCAGGTTCAATTACACCACATACAAAATTCAGTGCAGAAGTTTATGTATTGACGAAAGAAGAAGGCGGTCGTCATACGCCATTCTTCAACAACTATCGTCCACAATTCTACTTCCGTACGACAGATGTTACCGGTAATATCGTGTTGCCAGAGGGAACCGAAATGGTAATGCCTGGCGATAACGTAACGATCGACGTTGAATTGATCCATCCGATCGCTGTAGAAAAAGGAACAACTTTCTCTATTCGTGAAGGCGGACGTACCGTTGGTTCAGGTATCGTCACTGAAATCGAAGCATAGTTCAGCTTTAAGAAGCACGCAGTGGAAAATCCCGCTGCGTGCTTTTTCTTTCGGTGCCTTGCCACAAGTCTATTTGATTGCTATGATCATTTAAAATGGTTAGAAGGAGCAAGTATGGAAAAAGTTTTGGTCAGTCCAATGACATATTGTCAGGGAAAAGATGTTTTACGAAATCATTTAAACGATATCCTAGCTTTCGGTCAAAAAGGATTGTTAGTAACTGATAGTTTCATTTTTCAGATGATTGGTGAGCGGTTGCAAAAAGATTTGATTGATCAAGGTGGAAAAGTTGATGTGTGGCTAGTTGAAGAGAAAAGAAGTGTTGGAAATTTTGATTATGTGATTGCTTTAGGAGGTGGCCGAGCGATTGATTTAGGCAAAGGGCTGGCTTTTGAGACAAATAGCCGCTGTATCGTTATTCCAACATCGGCCGCAACAGATGCGCCGACCTCACGGATTTCTGTACAATATAAGGACGGATATTTTGAAAAATATAACTATTATCCTCAAAGTCCCGACCTCGTACTAGTAGATACGGAGATCTTGATCAAAAGTCCGGTTCAATTTTTAATTGCTGGAATCGCTGATGGGTTGTCGACCTCGATTGAAGCAAGAACTGTTCGTGAAAATTCTGGTGTAAACACGTTAGGGGCTGTGCCAACGATAGCCGCAGAAGCAATTGCAGAAAAATGTCGGGAAGTTCTATTAGAATTTGCGGAAGCAGCAGTGGAGGCTAACAAAGCACAGGAAATTACACCAGCTTTTGAAGCTGTCGTAGAGGCCAATACTTTATTGAGCGGAATTGGTTTTGAATCTGGAGGACTGAGCATTGCTCATGCTCTGCATAATGCGATGGTCAGCGTATGGGGCGGAGAGATCAAAGGGAGCCATGGGCAAATGATTGCTTTAACGACCTTACAACAATTGCGAATTGAAGGACGAGAAGACGAGCTTGCGCAATATCGAATCTTGTATACAAAATTGGAGCTGCCGATCACCTATGAAGATCTGTCCATTTTTCCATCAGCAGATGAACTACAGCAAGTTGTAAATCTCGCTTTTTCACCGGAGGATGGCATCATTCGAAGTCACTCCCCCGCAACAAAAGAGGAAGTTTACAGAACATTATTAACATTCAGAAAAACCCGTGAAATCTAAAATGATTTCACGGGTTTCGTGTTAGATATTCAATACTTTATTTAAGAAGTCTTGCGTTCTTGGATTGTGCGGGTTATTAAAGACTTGTTCTGGTGTACCGTCTTCCAAAATTTTTCCGCCATCTGTAAAAATTACACGGTCTGCCACTTCTTTGGCGAAGCCCATTTCGTGAGTAACGATCACCATGGTCATTCCTTGTAGCGCTAAGTCCTTCATAACTTTAAGAACATCTCCGACCATTTCAGGATCGAGAGCAGAAGTTGGTTCATCGAATAACATGACATCAGGATTCATTGCTAACGCACGAGCAATCGCCACACGTTGTTTTTGACCGCCGGAAAGGCTATCAGGATAATCATTTTTCTTCTCAGCCAACCCTACTTGTGTCAGCAATTCAACGCCGCGCTTGTTAGCCGCTTCTTTTGATTCACCTTTCAGATCAAGAGGAGCCAAGGTAATATTTTCTAAAACGGTAAGGTGAGGGAACAAATTGAAATGTTGAAATACCATACCGATATGTTGCCTCACTAAGTTGATGTCCGTGTGCTTATCTGTCAAATCTTGTCCGTCAATAATGATTTCCCCAGAAGTTGGTTCTTCCAGATGGTTCATACAGCGTAAAAATGTACTTTTTCCTGAACCAGAAGGGCCGATGATACAAACAACTTCACCTTCACTGATCGTAATATTTAAGTCATTCAAAACAGTGTTGTCACCAAATTTTTTTACCAAATGATTTACGACAATTTTTTTATCCATCTTATTTTCCATCTATTTCACCTTCTTATCTAAACGGTTCGCTAACTTAGTCAAGATCGTGATCAAGATTAAGTACATGATCGCGATGATCAAGTAGACATAAGAACTTTGTGTGGTTCGTGCCACAATGATTTTACCTGTTTGCAGTAATTCTACTACACCGATTGCTGATATGATTGTTGTATCTTTCAAACTGATAACGAATTGGTTGATGAAAGAAGGAATCATGATCTTCACAGCTTGTGGCAAAATAATTTTCTGCATCGTACGGTTATATGATAAGCCTAAGCTTCGCGAGGCTTCCATTTGACCAACTGGAACAGCATTGATACCGCCGCGCACGATTTCAGCAATATAAGCACTAGCATTCAAAGTCAGCGTGATGATACCTGCTGCAAAATCAGGTATCTTGATTCCCGTAATACCTGGTAGACCGAAGAAAATGAAGAAGGCCAGCACCATCATTGGAATCCCACGAATAATATCAATATAGACACCAGCAAGGGTACGTAAACCACGAACTGGAGAAACACGGAACAATCCGAAAATTATTCCTAAGACTAATGCTAAAGCAAACGACACTAACGCTAACACAATCGTTTTCCATAAGCCGTCTAATAATGATTTATAGTTATTTTTCAATAAACCAGTGATCGTTGATTCATCAACAGCATCTTTCTTTTCTTCTTTGCCTGAGCTAATGTACTTATTGATGATTTTGTCGTACTCACCAGTACGTTTCATTTCTTTTAAGCCTTCAGTAAACATCTCACGAAGTTCAGCGTTTTGTCCTTTTTTTACAGCAAAACCATATTCTCCACCAACTTCACGTTTGATCGGTGTTTTCAAATCTTGTCCTTGATTTACGGCATAACCGATAACAGGATAGTCATCCATCATAGCGTCGATTGAGCCGACTTTCAATGCATCGTATAATTGATCGGCTGCGTCAAAACTTTTGATCGTATAGCCATATTCCTTTTTATGCGACTCAAGGAAATCGGCGCTTTCAGTACCAACTTTTGCCCCAACTGTTTTTCCTTTTAAATCTTTGTATGCTTTGATATCTTTATTGTCTTTGGCAACCGCCAATTGAATTCCACTTTGGAAGTAAGGATCAGAAAAATCATAATTTGCTCTTCGTTCATCTGTAATTGTCATTCCAGCGATCATGCCGTCTGCTTGACCAGATTCCAATGCCTGCATCGCAGAAGAAAAACCGATGTATTTCATATCCAGTTTAAAGCCTTGTAATTCAGCCGCTCGCTGTAATAGATCAACGTCGATTCCTTTATATTTGCCATCGCTGTCTTTATATTCAAAAGGCGCAAAGGCTGAATCACTAGCTACGACGTAAACATCCTTTTTAGGTTCAATTTTTTTCATTTCCTCTGAGACAGAGCTGTCTCCAGAACCAGTAGAAATATATTCACTAACGATTTTCTCGTAAGTGCCGTTTTTCTTTAAAGCTTTAAGACCTTGATTGAATTTCTTCAATAATTCTTTATTTTCGCCCTTTTTAACTGCGAAGCCATAAGAACTGCCTTTTTCTGGATCACCGACTAGCTTGAAGGGTTGACCGTTTGTAACGGCGTAACCTAAAATGGGATAGTCGTCAAAAATTGCTTCAACATTCCCGTTGGTTAATGCGTTATACATAGCGTCAGCGGCTTCGTATTGTTTGATTTCATAACCGTACTTATCTTTGTTCTTATCTAAGAAAGTAGCACTTTCAGTACCGATTTTTGCGGCGACTGTTTTACCTTTTAGGTCTTTGTAGTCTTTGATATTCTTGTTATCGTTTTTTACTGCCATTTGAATTCCACTGTCAAAATAGGGTTCAGAAAAATCAAACGTCTTTTTACGTTCGTCCGTAATGCTCATCCCAGCAATCATCCCGTCTAGCTGATCTGATTGAACACCTTGAATGGAGCTGTCAAATCCTAAAGGACGTAAATCAACTTTAAAGTCATGATCCTTCGCGATCTGATTAAGCAAATCCACATCGATTCCGACATACTCACCGTCTGAATTTTGAAATTCAAATGGAGCGAAAGTCAGATCCGTTCCTATCTTATATGTTTTTTCCGCGGCGTGAGTCTTGCTCGCAAAGCCAAGTGTGAAGAGACTTGCCATTAAGAAAACAACGAGTGGGAATAATTTGTTTTTTCTCATACTAATCCTCCTAATTACTTATCATTTGTTTATTATATGTTAGCCTAAGGATAAAATACAAGTAGCTTCATTGTTCAATCGAAAAAAAGCAAAATTTTTGTAACATGGCATGTAACGAAACCTAACATAGATGTTTTTAAGAAGTTTTGATGCTAAGAATAAAAAATGGCGAAAATATGTTCGGTATGCTATAATTTTGGAATGGAAAATCTTTGTATATTCAATTATAAAAGGGGGATTTTTGTGTGATTGAAAGAGTAACGGACAATGAGTTCGACCTTCATTCAAAATATCAGCCTGCTGGTGATCAGCCTGACGCCATTCAACAGCTTGCAGAAGGAATCGTCGATGGAAAAAAAGCGCAAATACTTTTAGGAGCTACCGGTACAGGGAAAACTTATACAATTTCCAATGTCATCAAAGAAGTCAATAAGCCAACCTTGATAATTGCCCATAATAAAACGTTAGCGGGGCAATTATATGGTGAGTTTAAAGAATTCTTTCCTAACAATGCGGTGGAGTATTTTGTTAGCTACTATGATTACTATCAACCTGAAGCTTATGTGCCTTCTAGTGATACGTATATCGAAAAGGATTCGAGTATTAATGATGAGATTGACAAACTGCGACATTCAGCAACTAGTTCGTTGCTTGAAAGAAACGATGTTATTGTTGTCGCTTCTGTCTCATGTATCTTCGGATTGGGTTCACCGAAGGAATACATGGAACAAGTACTATCCTTACGAGTAGGGATGGAAATGGATCGTAACCAGTTATTACGTAATCTGATTGACATTCAATTTGAAAGAAACGATATTGATTTTCAACGTGGACGTTTTCGTGTTCGTGGTGATGTAGTGGAAATTTTCCCCGCGTCACGAGATGAACGCGCTTTGCGTGTCGAGTTTTTTGGTGATGAAATTGAGCGGATTCGTGAGGTTGATGCTTTAACCGGAGAAATTACAGGCGAAACAGAACATGTAGCAATCTTTCCAGCTACTCACTTCTTAACCAACGAGGACCATATGGAAGTTGCTATCAGCAATATCCAGAAAGAACTCGAGGAGCGGCTTGAAATTCTTCGTAATGATAATAAATTGTTAGAAGCGCAGCGTTTGGAACAACGAACCAACTATGATATTGAGATGTTGCGCGAGATGGGGTATACATCAGGGATTGAAAACTATTCGCGCCATATGGATGGTCGTAAAGAAGGGGAACCGCCTTATACGCTGATTGATTTCTTTCCGGATGATTTTTTGATGGTGATTGATGAATCTCACGTAACGATGCCGCAGGTTCGCGGTATGTACAATGGTGACCGTGCTCGTAAGCAGATGCTTGTTGATTATGGTTTCCGTTTACCGTCGGCTTTAGATAATCGCCCATTGAAATTGGAAGAATTTGAAGAACGTGTCAATCAGATCATCTATGCTTCAGCAACACCTGGACCTTATGAGCACGAGAAAACAAATAGAGTAATCGAACAAATTATTCGGCCAACAGGTTTGCTGGATCCAATCGTTGATGTTCGACCTATTATGGGACAAATCGATGATTTGGTCGGTGAGATTAATGAGCGTTCTGAACGAAATGAGCGTGTGTTTGTCACGACCTTAACGAAGAAAATGTCGGAAGACTTGACTGATTACTTCAAAGAGTTAGGGATTAAAGTTAAGTACTTGCATAGTGATATCAAAACACTAGAACGAACAGAGATCATCCGAGATTTGCGCTTGGGTAAGTTTGATGTTCTGGTCGGAATCAATTTGCTGCGAGAAGGAATCGATGTCCCAGAAGTTTCGCTAGTTGCGATCTTAGATGCCGATAAAGAAGGTTTCTTGCGGAGTGAGCGCTCACTCGTCCAAACAATCGGTCGAGCTGCACGAAACTCTGAAGGTAAAGTTATCATGTATGCTGATAAAGTGACGGATTCTATGCAGCGAGCAATGGACGAGACTGCTCGGAGACGCGGTATTCAACAGCAATATAATGAAGAACACGGTCTTGTACCTACCACGATTATTAAAGAAATCCGTGATCTGATCTCAATCAGTAAAGTGGCTGAAGATACTGGAGCTTATGAAACTACTTCTTATGAAGAGCTTTCTAAAGAAGAGAAGAAAGAGCTTATTGCTAAGATGGAAGACGAGATGCGTGAAGCTGCGAAAACATTGGATTTCGAAACCGCTGCGACATTACGCGATACTATCTTAGAACTAAAAGCAGCAGAGTAATTTAGTTCGAATTAATTAGTGTTGTGATTTTTAGGTAATTGATTAACAGTAAAAAGAAATAGGAGACATAAATGGCGAATGATAAGATAGTAATTCATGGAGCGCGAGCTCATAATTTGAAAAACGTAGATGTTACGATTCCCCGTGACAAAATGGTGGTTGTTACTGGGTTATCCGGTTCTGGTAAGAGTTCGCTGGCCTTCGATACTTTGTATGCGGAGGGGCAGCGTCGTTATGTGGAAAGTCTGTCTGCATATGCACGGCAATTCTTAGGTCAAATGGATAAACCCGATGTCGATAGCATCGATGGGTTAAGTCCAGCGATTTCGATCGATCAAAAAACGACGAGTAAAAATCCTCGATCAACAGTGGGGACAGTGACGGAAATCAATGATTATTTGCGGTTGTTGTATGCACGAGTGGGCCATCCAATCTGTCCAAACGATCATATTGAGATCACTTCACAGTCCGTTGAACAAATGGTTGATAAAGTTTTAGAATTACCCGAACGAACAAAAATTCAAATTCTAGCACCAGTGATTGCTAAGAAAAAAGGGCAACACAAAAAAATCTTTGAAATGATTCAACGTGAAGGTTATGTCCGCATGCGCGTTGATGGAGAATTGTACGATGTAACAGAAGCACCTGAATTAACGAAAAACAAAAAACATGACATTGAAATTATTGTTGATCGCATCGTTGTTAAAGAGGGAATCCGTTCGCGTTTATTTGATTCTTTTGAGGCCGCTTTACGGTTAGCGGAAGGATATGCGATTGTTGATGTGATCGGTGAAAAAGAAATGTTGTTTAGTGAGCATTATGCATGTCCTTATTGTGGTTTCACAGTTGGAGAACTTGAACCTCGATTATTTTCATTTAATGCGCCATTTGGTGCTTGTCCGGATTGTGATGGATTAGGTGTGAAATTGGAAGTTGATATGGACTTAGTGATTCCAGATCAAGGTAAGACATTGCGAGAAGGGGCGTTAATTCCTTGGAATCCAATCAGTTCCCAATACTATCCTCAAATGCTGGAACAAGCCTGTCTGAGTTTCGGAATTGATATGGATACACCTTTTGAAGAGCTACCCGAAGAACATCAAGACATTATTCTAAATGGCTCGAAGGGTGAAAATTTTCATTTCCATTATGAAAATGATTTTGGCGGTGTTCGTGACGTTGAAGTTCCTTTCGAAGGGATTGTCAATAATATCAATCGTCGTTATGCAGAAACTAACAGTGATTTCACTCGCGATCAAATGCGTTTGTATATGACAGAATTGACCTGTCAAACGTGTCATGGGTACCGTTTGAATCCTCAAGCGTTGTCAGTTCAAATCAATGATATAAATATCGGACAAGTTAGTGAAGATTCAATTAATAGCGCGCTAGATTTTTTTGAGACGGTCGCGTTAAGTGAACAAGAAAAAATTATTGCTAAACCGATTCTGAAAGAAATCAAGGATCGTTTGAGCTTTTTACGAAATGTCGGTTTGGACTATTTGACTTTAAGCCGAGCTTCTGGGACCTTATCTGGAGGTGAGGCACAGCGCATTCGATTAGCGACTCAGATTGGATCAAATTTGTCTGGAGTTCTTTATATTTTAGACGAACCTTCGATTGGATTGCATCAGCGTGATAATGATCGTCTGATTGAATCATTGAAAAGAATGCGCGATTTAGGAAATACACTGATCGTAGTAGAGCATGATGAAGATACGATGCGTGCAGCAGACTATCTAATTGATGTTGGCCCCGGAGCTGGAGACCAAGGCGGTGAGATTGTTGCTGCAGGAACGCCGAAGCAGGTTGAAAAGAATCCGAAATCTTTGACTGGACAGTATCTATCGGGAAAACGAGAAATCGCAGTACCGAAAGAACGTCGTAAGGGGAATGGGAAGAAAATCAAGGTTACAGGCGCTGCTGAAAATAATCTAAAAAGTATTGATGCTGAGTTTCCATTAGGAAAATTTGTCGCTGTAACAGGTGTTTCTGGATCAGGAAAATCAACTTTAGTAAATCAAATCCTAAAAAAGGCGTTAGCCCAAAAATTGAATCGAAATTCAAACAAACCTGGTAAGTTTAAAAAGATTACAGGTTACAATAATATTGAAAAATTAGTCGATATTGATCAGAGTCCTATTGGCCGGACGCCACGAAGTAATCCTGCTACTTATACAAGTGTTTTTGACGATATACGTGATTTATTTGCACAAACGAATGAGGCGAAAATTCGCGGATATAAAAAAGGGCGTTTTAGTTTTAACGTAAAAGGCGGACGTTGTGAAGCCTGCCGTGGAGATGGAATTATTAAGATCGAGATGCACTTCTTACCGGATGTTTATGTGCCGTGTGAAGTCTGTCACGGTAAACGATACAATTCTGAAACATTGGAAGTTCACTATAAAGGAAAGAATATTGCTGATATTTTAGAGATGACAGTAGAAGATGCTGTTGAGTTTTTCAAACATATTCCTAAAATTCATCGAAAACTTCAAACAATCGTGGATGTTGGCTTGGGGTATGTCACAATGGGACAACCTGCAACAACGCTTTCTGGTGGCGAAGCACAACGGATGAAACTTGCTAGTGAATTGCATAAGAATTCTAATGGTAAGAATTTCTATATCTTAGACGAACCGACTACGGGGTTGCATACAGACGATATTGCTCGTTTATTGAAAGTTCTTGAGCGATTTGTTGACGCTGGAAATACCGTTTTGGTTATTGAGCATAACTTAGACGTAATCAAATCGGCTGACTACGTTATTGATCTCGGACCAGAAGGCGGAGACGGCGGCGGAACCATTTTAGCTACAGGTACACCAGAAGAAATTGCCGAAGTAACCGAGAGTTATACCGGACATTATTTGAAACGTGTCCTAAAAAATAAATAACCGATAAAGCTTATTGCAAGTGAAGGATTGTCCTTTGCTTGCATTTTTCTTTATGGTATGATTATCAAGGATTTAGAATGAGAAGGTGTAGAATAATATGAATGAAAAACAAAAATTTGTCCCTATTTTATTAGGGAGCGATATTAATGTCTATGGTATGTCACGTTCTTTTCACGAAGCCTATGGAATTGTTTCGGAGGCTTATGCTGGATTGCAGTTGGCACCAACGAAATACAGTAAGATTGTTAATGTTCACGTTGTTCCTGGATTTGACAAAGATCCAGTATTTATCGAACAGATGCGCGAATTAGGAAAAAATACCTACAACGACCCTAATACAAAATATCTGTTAATCGCTTGTGGAGATGGATATGCCGAATTAGTCTCACAACATAAAGAGGAACTTTCAGAATGGTTTATCTGTCCGTACATCGATTTTGATTTATTGCAAAACTTAATCAGCAAAGTTAGTTTCTATGAAATTTGCGAAAAGTATGATTTGCCATACCCAAATACGTTTATTATTACGAAGGACATATTGGAAGCTGGTAAATTGAAACAAGATTTGCCATTTGATTTTCCAGTAGCATTAAAACCTGCGAATAGTGTAGAGTGGTTATCTGTTGATTTTGAGGGGCGTAAAAAGGCCTTTATTTTGGATACACGAGATGAGTTTGATATAATCGTCGAACGTATCTACCAAGCTGGTTATACTAGTGAAATGATTGCGCAAGACTTTATTCCAGGCGACGACAGCAACATGCGCGTTTTGAACGCCTATGTTGATCAGAATCATCAAGTTCGTATGATGTGTTTAGGTCATCCACTGCTAGAAGACCCATCTCCTGAAGCAATTGGAAACTATGTAGCTATTATGCCTGAGTACAATGAAAAAATTTATCAAACAATCAAAGCTTTTTTAGAAAAAATTGATTATACAGGATTTGCAAATTTTGATATGAAGTATGACCCGCGTGATGGTGAATATAAATTATTTGAAATCAATTTACGTCAAGGGCGCAGCAGTTTCTTCGTTACTTTGAATGGATTTAACCTAGCTCAATACGTGACGGAAGATCGTGTTTTTGAGAAACCATTCCATGAAACGATCTATGGAAAAGCTGAATCAGCAACTTCTATGTTATGGATGGGTGTACCAAAGGGCGTTTTCGAAAAATTTGCTCGAAACAATGCAGAAAAAGAAAGAGCATTAGAAATGATCAAAAACAATCATTGGGGAACGACAGTCTTTTACAAGGAAGATATGTCTTTAATGCGTTGGGTTCTAATGAAATACATGTTCAGCAAGTATAAAGGTCGTTTTGATTTATTCTTTAAAGAGAAAGAAGGATAAGTATGGAGAATTTCTTTAGTATCCTTGGTGGCATGGGAACAATGGCGACAGAAAGCTTTATCCGAATCTTGAATCAACGAACGAAAGCTCATAATGATCAAGAATATTTGAATTATGTGATGTTCAATCATGCGACCGTTCCTGATCGAACAGCATATATATTAGATCACGAGGCAGCCAATCCGTTACCATTTTTATTAGATGATATTGAAAAACAAAATTTACTGAAACCAGACTTTATTGTGTTGACTTGTAATACTGCCCACTATTTTTTTGAGCAGCTGCAAGGAGCAACAGAAATTCCGCTGTTACACATGCCGCGCGAAGCTGTTAATGAAGTGACAAAATATCATCAGCCAGGGGAAAAGATTGCTATTTTAGCTACTGCTGGAACAATTTCTGCCAAAGTATATCAAAGCGAGCTGGAGACAAAAGGATTTGAGGTTCTTATTCCTAAGTCAGATTTACAAGATAAAATCAATCATTTGATTTATCATGACGTGAAAGAAAATGATTTTATCAATAGTGAATTATACTTGGAGATTCTTTCAGATGTCTTTGAAAAATATGGTTGTCAAAACGCTATTCTAGGTTGTACAGAACTATCTTTAGTCCAAGAATTGACGGAAGATGTAGTTTATCCAGTAATTGATGCACAATCAATTTTAGTTGATCGAACAATTGAATTAGCAGTGAAAAATAGATCTTCCAAGTAGGAGGGTCTTTTTTTTGCAGATATCTATCTAAGTTTGCGTATGGTCTATTAGGAAAAGGTAAAGAATTACAAATAAGTAGCAAAGACACGCCTGGAGTGTTATAATTTTTAGAGATAGCGAAGGAGGCTAAAACTCAGCTTCTTTGGTATCTTTTTATTTAATAAAAAATTATCTTATAGTCAATACTAATAAAAGGTTACTACTTAGGGCTATTTAGAGCTAGCTATTTCTGTTTTGTACGGTGAGTATTTAAATAGTAGAGTAGTACACAGCTTGAAACTAAACATTATTTATTAAAGATAATTTCCTTAAATTGAGAAAGGAGTGACACAAATGACTGAAAGTTTGCATTTAGTTGTCATTACTGGTATGAGCGGTGCTGGAAAAACCGTTGCTATTCAAAGTTTTGAAGATATGGGCTATTTTTGTGTGGATAATATGCCTCCAGGACTAATCCCAAAATTTTGGGAACTGATTCGTGAGTCTGGAAAGGTAACTAGAATCGCATTAGTCGTTGACTTACGATCTCGCTCATTCTTCGAAGATATTCAAAAAATGTTAATAGAGATTGAAAATACAGGTTTCATTGATACAAGCATTCTTTTTTTAGACTGTTCTGATGGGGAACTTGTTTCACGGTATAAAGAAACACGTCGTGCGCATCCGCTTGCGATGGATGGTATGATTACGGAAGGCATACGAAAAGAACGTGCAATTTTAGAAGATTTAAAGAATCGAGCAACGTTGATGATTGATACAACAGATTTAACGCCCCGGCAATTAAGGGGAAAAATTAATCAATCATTTAAACAAAAAGATGATTTAGGTTTTCACGTTGAAGTTGTTTCCTTTGGATTTAAGTATGGCTTGCCAATTGATGCAGACGTCGTAATGGATGTTCGATTTTTACCTAACCCTCACTATATTCCGGAGTTGCGCCCGCAAACTGGATTAGATAAGCCTGTTTATGATTATGTGATGTCATTTCCTGAAACAGAAAGCTTTTATACGAACTTTGTGCGGTTAATTATGGACATTTTGCCAGGTTATATTAAGGAGGGGAAAAGTTCACTGACGATTGCTATCGGTTGTACGGGTGGTCAACATCGTTCAGTTGCTTTGACAGAACGGGTAGGCAAAGCTATTAAAGACGCAGATTATAAAGTGAATATTACACATCGTGACAAAGATAAACGGAAAGAGACGGTGAATCGCTCATGAAAATGAAGACATACCGTATCCGCAAACCGAAAATTGTTGTAATCGGTGGCGGCACTGGACTGCCAGTCATTCTAAAAAGCTTGCGTAATCAAAGTGCAGATATTACTGCGGTTGTTACTGTAGCCGATGATGGCGGCAGCAGCGGAGAATTACGCGACTCTGTAGATATGGCTCCGCCGGGAGATTTACGAAATGTGTTAGCCTCGTTGTCTGATATGCCAAAGCTCTATGAAGATCTATTTCAATATCGTTTTCATGAGGACGATAAGTTTTTAGCGAATCACACTATTGGGAATCTTTTGATCGCTGCTCTATCAGAAATGCGTAATAGCACCTATGAAGCAATACAATTGTTATCAATGATGCTGCATGTTGATGGACATATTTATCCATCTTCAGAAACACCATTAGTTTTACATGCAGATTTTGACGATGGGACAAGTGCAGTAGGAGAATCTAAAATCGCTATCGATCGTAAGACAATTGAAAAAGTTTATGTTACAGAAAAAAATGGAGATAAAGCAGTGCATGCGGCTCGAAAAGTTGTTACTGCTATCCATGAAGCGGACATGGTTGTTTTAGGACCAGGTTCTTTGTTTACAAGTATTCTACCTAATCTGGTGATTGAGGAATTAGGTGAAGCAGTTCGTACGACTAATGCGGAAGTGGTTTATATCTGTAACATCATGACTCAAAAAGGTGAAACAGAACATTTCAGCGATGCAGATCATATTCGCGTTCTGCACAAACATCTTGGAAGTAACTTTATTGATACCGTTTTGGTCAATACAGAAAAGGTTCCTGAAGGTTATATGGATCCTGAAATCTATGATGAATATTTAGTACAAGTAACACATGATTTCAATGGTTTAAGAGATGAGGGCTGCCGAGTTGTTTCTACTGATTTTTTGAAACTGCGTGATGGTGGGGTCTTCCATGATGGCGATAAAGTTGTAGACGAATTATTCAGAATTGTTTTTGGAGCGAAAATTTAGTTATCTAAGATAAAAGTAATTTTCTCTTGAAAAGACAATTCTTTATTACGAAAAAGGAGGGCTCGTCATGTCTTTTGCAGCAGAAGTAAAAAAAGAACTAACGGGTCTGGCAGTGCAAAAGAATCTCGCGCAAGCTGAGTTAGCCGCTTTGATACGTATGAACGGCTCACTTAGCTTGAGTAATCATCAATTTGTTTTAAATGTTCAAACGGAAAATGCGGCGATTGCTCGTCGGATTTTTACTTTATTGAAGGAACATTATGGTGTGCGCAGCGAGTTGTTGGTACGTCGGAAAATGAAATTAAAGAAAAACAACGTTTATATTGTTCGGCTGAAACAAGAAACACAAAAGATATTGCTTGATTTAGATATTATGGATGGAATGATGTTCCAATCACATATCTCTAACGAAATTAAAAAATCAGATGCAAAAAAACGAGCATATCTACGCGGAGCATTTTTAGCTTCCGGCTCGGTCAATAATCCTGAAACGAGTCGATATCATTTAGAGATATCTTCAATTTATGAGGAACATAATCAAGATATTTGTGATTTATTGAATCAATTTAATCTTAATGCGCGAACATTGGAAAGACGTAACGGTTACATTACCTATTTAAAAGGTGCAGAGAAAATTGCTGACTTTTTGACACTGATTGGTGCAACGAACTCTATGTTGAAATTTGAAGATGTGCGAATCGTACGAGACATGCGTAATTCTGTTAATCGTTTGGTTAACTGCGAGACAGCTAATATGAATAAAACGATTGATGCTGCTTCGAAGCAAATTGATAATATTCATTTCATAGAGGCAACTGTTGGCTTGCAGTCTTTACCGGAAAAATTGCAAGAGATTGCAGAATTGAGGATTCAAAATCCTGAAATCAGCTTAAAAGAACTAGGTGAGATGATTCCTTCTGGCGCGATTTCTAAGTCGGGTATCAATCATCGAATTCGAAAAATCAATGATTTTGCAGATAATCTACGAAAAAAAACTGTTTAAAACTGAACCGACTTCCAGAAGCTAGCTTATTTGTCTAGCTTTTGGAGGTCGGTTTAATTTAACTGTTTTTTTATTTATTCATTGATATAAGCTCTTAATGTAATTTCATCAATTGATTCATCAAAAATATGCTCATCTAATACAATTGTCGGCACAAACTTGATATTAGCTTGTTCTGCCTCGTTACGAATCTCTCCCTGTAGGCTTTGATTTGCTTTTTGAGTAAAGTGTAACGAATTTTCTGCATACTCAGCAACTGCCTCAAGTTCAAAGTTCTGCCAAGTCTCTTGCGTTTCAAAAGCTTGTTGGATTTGAATCAAGGCCTTTTGTGGATCTGCATCAATATACTCATGCATTACATTGCCGCGTTGCAAACTAATCTTATCTTTATCTAATAATTTGATAATGCGTTGGATTTTCCCTTCAGCGACTGCTTGATTTAAAGTATCATAAGACTCTTCAAACCATTGTTTACAGTAGGGACAACGAAGGTTGATAAACTCAATCAAACGCTTTGGCGCCGCATCAGAACCAATTTTGATACCATTAAAATCATTAACTAGATTTCCCTTTATAATAGAAATATCCATGAGAGAACACGTCCTTTCTATTGCTAGTGTACAAAAGTTTTCTAAGAAAACAAACTCTTTTCATATAAATAAGTTAAAAAGACCAAAACACTTGTTTGAAATTAAGAGTGGTTAGTTTATAATGAAGCCGTTGTTATAAAGAATACAAGCTTGCTATTTCGATTTTATTATGGTTCAGGTTGAAGACACATTTTATCATGGATAAATTGAATACTATCAAGCGTTAGAACCTGAAATACTTTTCTGAAAACGAAAAGATGAAGGCTCTTATTATAAGGAGGAGAAACATGCGTAAGAAAAAAACAATGGATGGAAATACAGCAGCAGCTTATATTTCGTACGCATTCACTGAGTTAGCCGCAATTTACCCAATTACTCCTAGCTCTACTATGGCCGAGCTCGTAGACCAATGGGCTTCACAGGGAAAGAAAAATATATTCGGGCGACCTGTAACGATCACGGAGATGCAATCAGAGGCAGGAGCCGCTGGTGTAGTTCACGGTGCATTGAAAACAGGAGCTCTGACTACCACATATACCGCGTCGCAAGGATTATTATTAATGATCCCAAACATGTATAAAATTGCAGGTGAATTATTACCTGGCGTCTTTCATGTTGCTAGTCGTGCAGTTACAACAAATGCATTAAATATTTTTGGTGATCATGGAGATGTGATGGCTGCTCGACAAACTGGTTTTGCGATGTTGCAAGAAAGTAGTGTTCAAGAAGTAATGGACTTGTCTGCAGTAGCTCATTTAGCAGCAATAGAAGGTAGTCTTCCTTTTATGAACTTTTTCGACGGTTTCCGTACGAGTCACGAAATTCAAAAAGTAGAAGTATTGGACTATGAAGAATTAGCTCCATTAATCGATCATGAGAAGTTAAAAGCCTTTCGCAAACGAAGTATGAATCCGAATCACCCAACAATCAGTGGAACTAACCAAAATCCTGATGTTCATTTTCAACAACGGGAAACGATTAATCGTTATTACGATGAGTTACCCGGTATTGTGCAGAAATATATGTTCGAGATTAACAAACTTCGTGGCACCAATTATGACTTAGTCACCTATTATGGAGTAGATGATGCGGAAGAAGTTATTGTAGCGATGGGTTCTGTCGCACAAACAATTGAACAAACAGTCGATTATTTAAATGCAAACGGGCGAAAAGTTGGTTTTCTAAATATTCACTTATATCGTCCGTTTCCAACCAGTAATTTTCTAGAGAAACTTCCTGATACAATTAAATCGATTGCTGTATTAGACCGTTCAAAGGAGCCTGGGGCAGATGGTGAACCGCTTTTACTGGATGTTCAAGGGGTACTATATGAAGCTGAAGTTCGACCTAAAATAATCGGTGGACGTTTTGGTTTAGGATCAAAAGACGTGACTCCTGATCAGATTATCGCTGTTTTTGATGAACTGATAAAAGATAAACAGGAGTCCAAGAAACGGTTTACAATTGGTATTGTAGATGATGTAACCAATATGTCGTTGGAAACAAAAGAAATTATTGACCTAACTAATCCGAATACTTTCCAAGCGAAATTCTGGGGATTTGGGTCTGATGGAACAGTTGGAGCGAATAAATCTGCTATCAAAATCATTGGCGACCACACGGATAAGTACGCGCAAGGTTACTTTAGTTATGATTCCAAAAAATCTGGTGGACTAACAGTTTCACATCTGCGTTTTGGTGACACGCCAATTCGATCCACTTATCTTGTTGAGAGTGCTGATTTTATTGCATGCCACACACCAGCTTATATCCATACTTATGATTTATTGAAAGGCTTAAAACCAGGGGGGATATTCCTAATGAATACTATGTGGAATGACACCCAAATGGATAAGCTGTTACCTGCGAAAATGAAACGTTATATCGCCGAAAATAACATCAAATTTTATACTATTAATGCTGCAAAACTGGCGATGAAGGTTGGGCTTGGTTCCCGCATCAATACGGTTATGCAAACTGCATTTTTCAGTTTAACTGGTATTATCCCGTTTAATGATGTGCTGAATATTCTAAAAATGGAAGCAGATAAAAGTTATCGTCGTAAATCATTGGAAATTGTCGAAAAAAATATCGCGGCGATTGATCAGACGGTCGAATTATTACATCAAGTACAGATTCCTGAAAATTGGAAAAATATTGACGTACCCGTGAAAGTTCAGAAGTCTCCCGTATCTCAATATGTGGAGCAAATCGTGGAACCGATAAATTCGCAACGTGGTAATGATCTGACTGTTAACGATCTTGTAGCAAATGGAATGACTGATGGAACAATCCCTACAGGTACGACGAAGTTCGAAAAACGCGGTGTAGCATTGGAAGTTCCTCATTGGATTAGTGACAAATGTACTATGTGTAATGAATGTTCATTCGTTTGTCCTCATGCAGCAATCCGCCCATTCTTAGCAGATGAGGAAGAGATGGAGGAGGCGCCAGAAGGATATATCGTTCGTGAAATGCGCGGAGCTGATGGCTTGAAATATCGTATTCAAGTTTCAGCTGAGGATTGTACTGGTTGCGGATTGTGTGTGGAAGCCTGCCCAGCTAAAGATAAAGCACTAGTGATGAAACCGTATGAGGAAGAAAAAGAACAGGCTATCAACTGGGCGTTTTCTATGACTTTAAAACAAAAAGCGAATCCAGCAAAAACAAATTCTGTTCTAGGTTCGCAATTCAACCAGCCTTTGCTAGAGTTCTCAGGAGCATGCGCCGGTTGCGGAGAAACACCCTACGTGAAACTAATGACTCAAATGTTTGGTGATCGTATGATGATTGCTAATGCGACTGGATGTTCTTCGATTTGGGGTGCAGCAGCACCTGTTAGCCCGTATACAACGAACGAAAATGGACAAGGTCCTGCCTGGTCAAACTCGTTATTTGAGGACAATGCAGAGTACGGTTATGGCATGTTTCTAGCTAATCAAACACGTCGTAAAGAACTAGCTGATAAAGTGAATGATGTTTTAGATAGTGTTTCTGATGACTTGCGTGCGTTGATGGAAGACTGGATGGATCATATGTTTGAGTCAGACGGAACGCAGCAAAGAGCAACTAAATTAATTGCAGCTCTTGAAGCAGAAGGGCTAAATGACCCAAGGTTAGCGGAAATCTATGATGATCGTGATCTATTCGTCAAAATTAGCCAATGGATGTTTGGTGGAGATGGCTGGGCATATGACATTGGTTTTGGGGGAATCGATCATATCTTAGCAAGCGGTGCGGATGTGAATATCTTAGTTATGGATAATGAAGTGTATTCAAATACAGGTGGACAAACATCTAAAGCTACTCCAGCTTCAGCTATTGCAAAATTTTCCGCAGGTGGCAAGTATCAATCTAAGAAAGATTTAGGAATGATGGCGATGACTTATGGTAATGTTTATGTAGCGCAAATTGCATCAGGGGCAAATCAAATGCAAACAATTAAAGCATTGGATGAAGCGGAGAAATTCCCAGGGCCATCATTAGTGATCGCTTATACCCCATGTATCAACCATGGACTGCGCGGAGGAATGAGCAAAACGTTGCAAGAAGCCAAAGATGCGGTTAACTCTGGCTATTGGTCATTATATCGTTACAATCCAGTTCAACGTGACAGAGGTAAAAATCCGATGACATTGGATTATAAGAAACCAAATTTTGATGATATGATTAGTTTCATGAAACAACAAACACGTTTCTCGGCATTAGAAAATATCCAACCAGATGATGCGCAGCGCCTATACCAAAAAACAGTAACTGATGGGCAAGCACGTTTTTATAACTACGCGCGTATAGCGGGACAGGAAGAAAAGATTCGTGCGAAATTGGAAGGGAAAAAGGCAAATACAGAAGAAATGGCAACTGAAATAGCAGTGAAAAAAGAGCGTAAATCCGATCCAGAAGCGGAAGCACGACGCGCTGCACGCAGAGCAGCGCGCGTCGAAAAACGGAGTAAATAGCTTTGAATAAGGCTTTTTTGTTATCTTTAACATAAAATAGTAGTTATAGAAAATTTCCATAACAAAAATTTTTTTAAGAGAAATCAAATGACTATTAAACGTATGGAGTCTTAGTTTTTTAAGGCTCCTTTTCCTTCTTAATTTTTATGCTAGACCTGTACCACTGTGGTATAATTGTAAAGAATTTTGGATAGAAAGAGAGGTTATCTATGCCTAATCGTCTAATTGAATTATTCAAACCGGAATATTGGCTTAGCTTTTTTTCTGAGAATCTTTCAACTTGGGATATCATCGTCAACCTTTTAGATATATTTGTTGTCTGGTTTTTGATTTATCGTTTGTTTGAACTCGTTCGCGGAACAAAAGCGGTCCAATTAATTAAAGGAGTAGCAATTTTTATTGGGATTCGAATTGTAGCTGAACTGATTGGCTTGCACACTTTATCATGGTTGATGAACCAAATCATCACTTATGGTGTAATTGCTGCAATCGTTATCTTTCAACCAGAGGTTCGTCGCGGACTAGAGCATTTAGGTCGCAGTTCATTCTTTAAAACAACGAAGAAAGAAGAACGGGATGATGAACGAATGATCCTAGCCTTTGACAAAGCGATTCAATACATGTCAAAAAGGAAAATCGGGGCATTAGTGACAATTCAGCGTTTCACAGGACTAGAGGAGTATATTGAAACCGGAATTGATCTGGACGCGGATATCACTGGAGAGTTATTGATCAACATTTTTATACCAAATACACCATTGCATGATGGAGCAGTTATCGTTAAGAACGGAAAAATTGCAGTAGCCTCAGCGTATCTGCCGCTTTCAGACAGTATGCTGATTCCAAAGGAATTTGGAACACGTCATAGGGCGGCTGTCGGTATTAGTGAAGTCAGTGACGCCGTGACTTTTATTGTCTCTGAGGAAACAGGTGGTGTCAGTATTACGCTGAATAATGACTTTTTACATGATTTATCTCAAGAAGAGTATTTGGCCGTAATGCGTAGAGAATTGTTGCCAGATGAAAAGAATATTGGCAAAAAGAGTCTTCTGCAAACCTTTTTGGAAGGTTTGACAAAAGGAGGCCAAAAATGAGAATCAAATTTAAAAAGAGCAATATGCCTTACATGCTGATTTCTTTAGTATTTAGTTTGATCCTATTTTTTAATGTTAATAGTCAAAATTTTAGTCGCCTGATTTCTTCTGAAACTAGTTATGAGGAGTCTATTCAAAATGTTCCAATCAATGTTCTTTATGATTCGGATCAATATTTTGTTCATGGTTTTTCATCGAATGTCTCTGTTAAATTAAGTGGAGCAAATCGAATTCAATTAAATAAGGAAATTGATCCGGATACACGTGATTTTAGCGTTGTAGCAGATTTAACGAATTTAACCTCTGGAACACATGAGGTTCGTTTAAAAACTAAGAATTTATCTAGTTCGCTTTTTGCTACGATCGAACCAGAGCAAATTTCGGTAACAATCGAGAAAAAAGTGAAAAAGAAATTTGATGTTTCACCGATCTTAAGTAGTACAACAAGCAGTAACGGATTGAAAATTGGTGAGATTTCTACACAGCCCGAAAAAGTAGAAATCACTACTGGCGAAAATACAATGAAAGAAATTGACCGCGTTGTTGCTTCGATAGATAGTAGCAAATTAACCGCAGATCAGGATAGTATTCAAGCACCTGTTCAAGCGTTGAATGCTAGTGGTGAGGCGCTACCGATTCAATCAGATCCACAGAATGTAACTGTTAACTTTGAAATTCAAACACCAAGTAAGGAAGTGTCACTTTACCCCATCCAAGAAGGGGAACTACCTTCAACAGTGGAAAGTGTCAAAATCGATTTGAATCGTACTAAGGCAACAATTACCGGTGTTCAGTCAGTAATTGATCAAATAGACAGTATCGGCATTCCAGTCGATGTGAGTCAAATTCAAGGGACTGTCAAAAAGTTCATTGATGTACCAGTATCTTGGGATTATCAAGTGAATCCTAAAACGGTGAGTGCACAAGTAACACCGATATTTAAGAAGTCTCAAGAATCAGAAACTAGTAGTACAAACCATTCTAGTTCGTCGACAACTGAAGTTGCAGATAACTCAAGTAGAGCCTTGAATTCTTCTGAAACAAGTGCTACGCATTCAACAAGCAGTGAAGAGAAATCGACAAATCAATCAGCTAACTAGATGAAGAAGGGAAATATAATTTAATGGGTAAATATTTTGGAACAGATGGAGTACGGGGAATCGCGAATAAGGAGCTAACGCCTGAACTAGCATTTAAATTAGGCCGTTGCGGCGGTTATGTCTTAAGTCAACATCATGAAAGCGAGGAACGCCCGCGCGTACTAGTCGGACGTGATACCCGTATCTCAGGAGAATTATTAGAAACAGCTTTAATTTCTGGTTTGCTATCTGTAGGAATTGAAGTGTTTCAACTTGGCGTTATTTCAACGCCTGGTGTCGCTTATTTAACAAGATTGCAAAAAGCTTCTGCTGGGGTAATGATTTCTGCATCTCATAATCCTGCAGAAGATAATGGCATCAAGTTTTTTGGTGGAGATGGATTCAAATTAGTTGATGAACAAGAGGCTGAAATTGAAGCTTTGATTGATGCTGAAGAGGACACGCTTCCTCGTCCTTCAGCAGAAGGACTGGGAACGTTAGATGAATTCCATGAAGGTCTACTGAAATATTCACAATTTCTTGTACAAACGATCTCGGGGGATCTATCAGGTCTTACTGTTTGTGTTGATGCAGCTAATGGGGCAACGTCTACCAGTGTAAATCGTCTATTTGCAGATTTAGAAACAGATTTTTACACAATGGGAACGTCACCGAATGGTCTAAATATTAATGCAGGTGTTGGCTCTACTCATCCGGAAGAATTAGCAAAAATGGTTGTTGAAAAAGGCGCTGATGCCGGTTTAGCCTTTGATGGTGATGGCGACCGCGTTATCGCAGTTGATGAGTTAGGAAATATTGTTGACGGTGATCGTATTATGTTCATTTGTGCAAAATATTTGGCTGAACGCAAACGTTTGAAAAAAGATACGGTAGTAACTACTGTGATGAGTAACTTAGGATTTCATAAAGCGATTGAAGATATTGGTTTGGAAGATGTGATTACGCAAGTTGGTGACCGCTATGTTGTGGAAGAAATGCGTAAAAATGATTACAACCTTGGTGGTGAACAATCAGGTCATGTATTGTTCTTAGACTACAATACAACAGGTGATGGGATGTTAACGGGTGTTCAATTATTGAATATTATGAAGCAGACAGGGAAGAAGCTTTCTGAACTGGCTGGTGAGGTAACGATTTATCCACAAAAATTAGTTAATATTCGTGTTAGCGATAAATATGGTGCGATGGATGTACCTGCCATTAAACAAGCTATCGACGAGGCAGAAGCAGAAATGAATGGTCAAGGACGTATTTTGGTTCGACCTTCAGGGACTGAACCACTGCTGCGTGTGATGGCTGAAGCACCAACGAATGAAAAAGTTGACTATTATGTTGAAAAAATTGCAGCAGTTGTTCGAGAAGAAATTGGGTTAGATTAATGTAAAACAGCCGATCTTAAAAAAGGTCGGCTGTTTCTTTGTATAAAAATACCGACCAGATTTTTCCAGTCGGTACAAGGACTAACTATTGATTTGATCTCCAAAGTCGAATCCTTCTATTTATTCTACTGTGACTGATTTTGCTAAATTACGAGGTTTATCAACATCGTAGCCACGTAAGAGAGTTGCGTAATAAGCGATTAATTGTCCTGGAATTACAGAGACAAGCGGACGCAAGAACTGATGAACGCTTGGTAAAATAATTTGATCACCGTCTTTGCTTAATTCCTCAGAGGTAATCACCAGCGTGTGAGCGCCACGGCTTTCTACCTCACGTAGATTTCCACGAGTGTGAGGGGCTGTTACTGCTTCTGTAATGATGCCGATAACAGGAGTACCATCCTCAACAAGCGCAATCGTTCCATGTTTCAGTTCGCCAGCCGCAAAACCTTCAGCTTGAATGTAAGAAATTTCTTTTAGTTTTAAAGCTACTTCCATGGAGACATAATAATCTTCAGATCGTCCGATATAGAAGGCATTGCGAGTTGTGGCTAAATATTCTTCAGCAATTTCCTCGATCATTGTTTTTTCCGCAATCATTACACCCATCGCATTCGCCGCGATCCCTAATTCTTTTGTTAAATCAAACTTTCTTGCAGCGGTTATGTTTTTAGCTTCACCAACAGCTTTTGCCAAAACTGTTAAGGCTGCAATTTGCGCTGTATATGCCTTAGTGGAAGCTACGGCGATTTCTGGACCAGCATGCAATAACATTGTAAAACTCGCCTCGCGTGACAAAGTTGAACCAGCAACGTTTGTCACAGTTAGGGATGGGTAACCCAATTCATTTGTTTTAACTAATACCTGGCGACTATCTGCTGTTTCACCACTTTGAGTCAAATAAATAAAGAAAGGTCTTTCTGAAAGTAAAGGCATGTTATAACCGAATTCACTGGATAAATGAATTTCGACAGGGATGTTAGCTAAGCCTTCAATGATTTGTTTGCTTGCCCACCCAGCATTGTTGCTTGTGCCGCATGCAACAATATAAATACGGTCACTATTCAATAAACTTTGCAACAACTCATTTTCGATCACGACGGTTCCTGTTTCATCAGTGTATTCACTGATGATCCGGCGCATCGTAGCAGGTTGTTCGTCAATTTCTTTTAGCATATAGTAAGGATAGGTTCCTTTTTCCATATCAGAAAGATCGATTTTTGCTTCGTAAGGTGCACGTTGAATCTCGCTTCCTGTTTCGTCTTCAATTTCAATTCGATTTTTAGTTACTATTACCATCTCACCATCATTGATTTCAACGAATTGATTGGTTTGTTCTAGCATTGCCATCGCGTCACTGCAGACGACATTGAATCCATCGCCTAACCCAATTAATAATGGGCTTTTGTTTTTTCCGACATAAATTGTTTCACGTTCATTTTTGTCAATTAGACCAAAAGCATATGAACCATGAATTTCCTTTAGAGACTTACGAAAAGCGTCTTTTGTTGAAAGACCTTGCTTCGAGAAATATTCGATCAAGTGAACGGCTATTTCTGTATCAGTTTCACCGTAAAAAATGTCGTTGGCCAAATATTTTTCTTTCAACTCATCATAGTTTTCAATTACACCGTTGTGAACTAAAACAAAACGTTTACTTTGCGAAGTATGTGGATGTGCATTTTCTTCACTCGGCTCGCCGTGCGTTGCCCAACGAGTATGACCAATGCCAATTGATCCATGAACCGTAGGGTCAATTTTCTCTGCTAATTCTTTAATCCGACCTTGAGATTTAATCAAAAAGTCTTCATTTTGATCTGCAACGAAAATACCTGCTGAGTCATAGCCGCGATATTCCAATTTTTCCAATCCATTTACCAAAATACTTGTTGCCCGCTCATTTCCTACAATTCCTACGATTCCACACATAATGTTTTCCTACTTTCCTATTCATTATATGTTTCCGAGCTGTATGACCATTTTTTTGTTCTTTTATAAAGTTTTTGTAATGATCTGTAGAGTACAGCTGCCCTGAAACCACCCGCCGAATTTTTTCGATTAGTTTCTTCCTCGTCACCTCTAAAAGGTCTGGCGCTATCTTAATGGTACATCTAAGATTTTCTTTTTTTAATATCGGAAACAATGACTAATATAATATAAACGATGTATATAGTCAAATATTTGTTTATTTTTACTTAATTGGTATATATGATATCTGTGAAAATGAGGAACATAGTAACAAAACAGCTTCTGCATTTCATCTGTGAGAAGAATAAGGTAAAATAGAGAAGTATTATGCAGTGAGCGGCTCTGAAGGGAAGCGTTTGTTCTTTGTAAAGTCTGTTTACTTATGAATGATAAAATTTTTTTGTGAAGACATTTTTCACAAAAAATAGACGAGAGGGGAAAATAAAATGAATCAACCAGAAAACCTAACAGTTGGAGAATTACGTAAATTTTTGACACAGCTTACTAATAATCCTGAAATTAGTGATAATACCAAAATATTTTTAGACACAGGCTGGGACAGTATCCAAGAAATCAATCCTGATGCTTTAAGTATAGAGGATGCGAAAATGTTTAAGATTGAAGACCCTTTAACCCATGAATTTTTCGGAGGGTATTCTCTGCTTGAAAAAGCAAACAAAATGAAAGCTGACGGTCCAGTAGAAAAAGTATTAATTATTCGTAACTTATATTAGGAGGCAGAAAATGAATAAAAGACGTTGGGTTGCAGTCGGTATTGCAGTGATATTGTTGATCTTTTCGATAATCTCATCAACAATTAGCCGTAAAAACGAGAATCAAAGGGAACTTAGTCAGGTTAACGAGCTATTGTACGGAACGAATGAACCGCAAGAAAAAATTGAGGAGGCTGGATCAAGCGACGTTAAAATTGCTAAATTGGTAGTAGAAGGAACTATTATTGATGATGGTACAAGCGGTCTATTTTCAACTAGCGGCTATAATCATGAATCATTTATGAAACAATTAGCTAAGATTCAGAATGATTCAACAATCAAAGGGATTCTATTAGAGATAAACTCTCCAGGAGGAGCTGTTTATGAAACAGCGGAAATTACACGTGCGTTGAAAGAACTTCAAAACGATAGAAAGATTCCGATTTATGCTTCAATGGAGAGTCAGGCCGCTAGCGGCGGTTACTACATAGCCGCAAATTCTGACCGGATATTTGCTACAGAAGACACAATGACAGGTTCAATCGGGGTTATTATGTCTAGTATGAATTATTCTGGATTGATGGAAAAATTGGGTATCACCGATGCAACCATTAAGAGTGGTGCACTAAAAGATATCGGTTCTTCTTCTAGGCCTCAAACCAAAGAGGATAAAGAAGTTTTACAAGCTTTCGTGGATAGTATGTACGGTCGCTTCGTCAAAACGGTAGCGGATGGACGTAATATGGATGAGGCGCAAGTTCGTAAACTAGCTGATGGAAGAATTTATGATGGCGCTCAGGCTTTAGAAAATGGTTTAGTAGATGCAATTGGTTATCCAGATCAAGCATTAAAGGCTCTACGCAAGGACAAAGGGTTGAGCGATGCTAAAGTTGTTTCATATACTACTGGGTCGACTAATTTTATGAACACATGGTTAGGCAATAGCTTAGCCGAATTTCAAGGTATTAAACCTTCTCAAGATGAGTTGGTTAGAAATATCGTTGAAAGTATCGGCACTCCCCAGGCTCCAAAAGCGATGTATCTTTATGGAGGTGAGTAATAATGACTCAGGAGATTAATCAAAAACCAGCAGTAGGACCTGTGACGCAATTGCTTGAAAAGAAAATACGTAAACCGGATTTTCATCATTACCCAGACTATTTTTTTTCCGGTTTTTGGATTCGATTTTTTGCGTATTTGTTGGATCTAATCTGCATTTCGGCTATCACTGGAATCTTATTGGGTCTACCTGCGAATCTTATTGGGTTAACCAAGAGTTCTGAGTTAGTAAGTGTTTATGGATTTTTGACATTGTTGATCTACCTAGCATATTTTATTTTGATGACAAAAATGAACCATGGACAAACGATTGGAAAGATGGCTTTTGGGATTCGTGTAGTCTGTTTTAAAGAAGAGGAACTGAGTTGGCAAACGGTTCTGATCCGAGAAGGAGCTTGCCGCTTTATTTTACGGGGATCGTTTTTTATGATAGGTTATCTTATCACCATTTTCACACCGAATAAGCAGCACATTGGGGATTATTTCTCTGACACGAGTGTTGTGACACTAAATTTATTAGCAGCTAGAGAGGGCTTAGTATAAGAATGAATCCAATTGAATTCCCTAACAATGATCACTACTACTTAACGATCGCAGAAGAAGCTTTTTCAGCAGGGGACTATTCGCAAGCGTTAGAGAACTACAAACTTGCTTATCAAGTAAATCCATCCTCTAAACTTAACCGATTAATTGCGAGTTTGGCATTAGAACAAGGTGATTTTCCAGAGGCACTTGAGTATTCAGAAGAAAGAGCTGACAGTTATCTCGAAACAGCGGAGACTATTGATTTGTATTTGCAGATTCAATTATACTCTCAAAGATTCTTCGCTGCCCGTGAATTCTTATGGCGAGCACAAAAATACAAGTATTTAACTGAAGAACAGAAAAATCTTTGGCTATTGCGTATTGAGGAGCAAGAATCTTTTTATCAAAGGCAACAGCTGGCAAAAATCAAGCAGCTGGAGAACGAATTAAACCAGCTTCCATCCTTGCTGGCAATGGAACAGCTAATACTTGTTCGGAAAATCAAGCAGTTACCTGAAGGGCAGTTAAAAGCATTGGCTAAAAGTTTTATGGTGGATTCTCAAGTTGCACCATTGGTTCGCAGTTATCTATTTGAGAGTATGGCACGGATGGGTGTTACTGAAAAGACTCGGTATCTGAGCATCCAAAACGAAATTGTAGAATTGTCACCGGCTGAATCTGGGGTTGATGAATCTTTGCAAAGTGCTATTGGAACTCGTTTGACTGAATGTCTAGGTAATGAAAATCCGACATTGTTAGCGAATTTATTAGAAGAGGTTAATGTAGAAATGGCATTTTTATATCCATTACAAAGTTCTTTTATGAAACCAGAGGCTTGGGTTGCTAGTTATTTGGCGGAGTATTCAGAGTATTCGGCTTCCCTTGATGAGAGGGTTGAAATGATCCGTGGGGAAATAAAACAACTGATGTTCGATTATCATTAAAAAATACCGAGAGCAAAAGCTTTATATTTACATTTCACAATCAGTAGTGTAATATTTAATGGTATGCAAAATGCAAGTATATTAGTATTCGGAGGGAACAAACGTGACTGCAAATTTTGAAAAAACGGGCACCAATGATGGTGTGTTAACATTCTCAATTGAACAAACTGAGATTCAAAAAGGGTTAACAAATGCATTCAACAAAGTGAAAAAAAATCTTAATGTACCTGGCTTCCGCAAAGGAAAGGTATCTCGCCAAGTATTTAACCGTATGTACGGTGAAGAAGCATTGTATGAAGACGCATTAAACGATGTATTACCAACAGCTTATGAAGCTGCTGTTAAAGAAGCAGGCATTGATCCAGTCTCTCAACCCAAAATTGACGTAGACAGTATGGAAAAAGGCGAAGCTTGGGTTATCAAAGCAGAGGTTACTGTGAAACCTGAAGTTAAATTAGGCGATTATAAAGAATTAGAAGTTCCTAAACAAGATGTTGAAGTTTCAGACGCTGATGTAGATGCACGTTTGAAATCAGAACAAGAAGCTCAAGCAGAATTAGTAATTAAAGAAGATGAAGCGGCTGAAAATGGCGACACTACTGTAATTGATTTTGAAGGTTTTGTTGGAGAAGAAGCTTTTGAAGGTGGAAAAGGTGAAAACTATTCTCTTGAATTAGGTTCTGGTTCATTTATTCCTGGTTTTGAAGAACAATTAGTTGGACATAAAGCTGGCGAAAGTCTAGATGTAACTGTAACCTTCCCAGAAGACTATCAAGCGGAAGATTTAGCTGGTAAAGAAGCGATCTTCAAAGTAACGATTCATGAAATTAAAGCAAAAGAATTACCTGAGTTAGACGACGATTTTGCTAAAGATGTTGACGAAGAAGTAAATTCTTTAGACGAATTAACAGCAAAATATCGTGATGAATTGACAAAACAAAAAGAAGAAGCTGCAAAAGAAGCTAAAGACGAAGCAGCAATCAAGCAAGCTGTTGAAAATGCTGAAATCGTTGAACTTCCACATGTAATGGTGCACGATGAAGTTCATCGTTCAATGGATGAGTTCTTAAACAATATGCAACGTCAAGGAATCTCTCCAGAAATGTATTACCAATTAACTGGTTCTACTGAAGAAGATCTTCATACACAATTTGAAGGTGAAGCTGAAGGGCGAGTTAAAACGAACTTAGTAATGGAAGCTATCGTTGAAGCAGAGAAAATCGAAGCTTCTGAAGAAGATATTGCTAAAGAAATTAAAGATTTGGCTGAGATGTATCAAATGCCAGAAGAACAAATTAGCCGTGTCCTGACAGAAGATATGTTAGAGCATGACATCAAGATGAAAAAAGCAGTTGAACTTGTTACTGGGACAGCTGTAGAAAAATAGATCTATTTTTAGGTAATCAATACAAAAAATAAGGAAATATTGGTATGCGGTACAAGCTTTTGTACTGCATACTTTTTTATTTTGTTCAACTAACTAGTCGGATTTGATTGCCGTTGATGAAGCTTGGCAACTTAGTTTTCCACTTTTTTATAGATATTTATAATGAATAACTTCAAAATAACGCTTAAATTTGGTAATATTGAATTATTAATGAAATGAGGTCGTTCTCGTTTTTTTATTTTTTGTAATCAAGCAGTTTTTATATCTTAAGGAGGAGAAAATGAAGAAGAAAATTTTAGGACTATGTTTTTTAACTGTTTTATGTCTGAATTTATCATCTACAGCTTTAGCTGAGGAAAATCAAATAGCAAGTAATGAACAGACAGTCGAGACGACTGGAACAGTTGATTCAACGGATAGCACTGAAGCTACTGAGCAATCTACTGAGAATAACGAGGCCGAGATAACAGAGAGTGTCGAAGCAGAAGATGAGGCAACAGTACCTCAGTCACAAATGGAGACTGCTGAAGGAACAATGTCTTTACCAAAAGGACGTTCAGATCTCTATCCAACGATTCAATTATTTGCAGCGCTACCTTCTGTTTCAGCGAGTAATACGAATACACCAAGCAAGAGCTTTGTCGATATTTCTTCTCATAATGGAAATATCTCCGTTGCGAGTTTCCAAAAAATGAGAGAATATGGTGTCACAGGTGTCGTCATCAAATTGACTGAAGCGACGAGCTACACAAATCCTAATGCGCAGTCCCAAATCAACAACGCTATGGCTGCTGGGATGAAAGTTTCTGCATATCACTACAGCTGGTTTACTAGCGATGCACAAGCTGTTGCAGAAGCAAATTATTTTGCTACCGCTGCAAAAAAATTCGGTTTAAGTAACAGTACTGTTATGGTAAACGATATTGAGGAACCTCAGATTCTTGGTAAAGGGAACCACACGAATAATTCTAGAGCTTTCGAAAATCGATTGAAAACTTTGGGTTACGGAAATGTTCGCCATTATATAGGATTGAATTGGTTGACTACCGGACGAATAAACGCTGCCACTATTGGAAATAAAAATATTTGGGTAGCAGCATATCCGTACAATCTTTCGACTACTAATTTTTATACTCAGTATGGCGCTTGGCAATGGTCTTCGCAATTATCGTTCCCAGGTATCAGCGGAAACTTTGACATCAATGCTGATTATACTTCTACTTTTAGTAATCCGGCTACAACACCGCCAGCAAACAGTGTGCAAATGTACCGTGTGTATAATCCTAACAGTGGAGAACATTTCTATACACAAAATGTGGCGGAGAAAAATAATTTAGTTTCAAAAGGGTGGAGATACGAAGGGATAGGATGGAATGGTCCGACATCTGGAAATCCAGTCTATCGCTTATATAACCCAAATGCAGGAGATCATCATTATAGTGCGACACGTTTCGCATAAATGCTTCGGCATGAAAAGCGAGGATTTATCTTCCTATATTATAGTAGATAAATTACAACTAATGATTTGACAGCTGGAATGAAAGCCGTC
>Ga0153985_1000023_pt1 | contig 47821 bp, 44 predicted proteins | sample TSGA069MetaG_FD_104715 | JGI IMG/M metagenome (GOLD analysis project Ga0153985, IMG submission 104715) | Attine ant fungus gardens microbial communities from Georgia, USA - TSGA069 MetaG | ecosystem: Host-associated > Fungi > Mycelium > Unclassified | place: USA: Georgia, Alexander Wildlife...
AATAACTGTAGAAGACTGTCAAAAGACTATGAATTAAGCCTTTTTTCTGCCGAAAACTTCATACGACTTGCTTTTATATCGGTAATTATCAAGCGTTTTTAAATTCATGAAGACAGCTTCTAATAAACGAAAAATGACTCTTATTTTCACCGCGTATACGATCCTCCTACACTTTACTAGTTATTTTGAGCAGTAATTTATTGGTTTTTATTTCAATTGGTTTATTCTGCAAAAAGTCGGACTCGCAACTCGTTTATCTGATTACACAGAAAAGCACATTGGGAATACTCCCAACGTGCTTATTTTACAGTCATTCGAACTTTGGTTAAGGCTTGTTCCAAATCAGCGATCAGATCCTCGGTGTCTTCGATTCCAACAGACAAACGCAAGAGGCCTTCTGTTACTCCTTGCTTATCTCGCTCTTCTTTTGGTACACAGGCGTGACTCATAGTGACTGGATAGGATAAGATTGATTCCACTCCTCCTAAGCTCACTGCGGCGATCGGTATCTGCAAAGCGTCAGCAAAAGCGTACACCGCTTCTTGATTCGCAAGCTCAAACGACAGCACCGCTCCGCCAGAAGAGGCCTGCTGCTTATGCACCTGATATCCAGGATGATTTGGCAAGCCGGGATAATGAACCTTTTGTACGACTGGATGTTCCTCCAGCATTCGGCTGATCATTTCTGCGCTACGAGCACTTTGCTCCATCCGCAGTCCCATCGTTTTCAAGCCGCGCATCGTCAACCAGCAATCTTCCACACCTAAAATACCGCCTAATACCTTTTGCTGTAATTTGATTTGGTTGTGCCACTCTTCATCGTTAGTAACGACTAATCCCGCCACGACATCGCTGTGACCATTGATAAATTTGGTGGCGCTGTGAATCACCACATCGACACCCAAAGCTAGCGGCTTCTGAAATTGCGGTGTCATAAACGTATTATCAATCATAGTCATCAAATGATGTTCTTTCGCTAGTGCAACGACCCCTGGAATATCCGTCACCGAAAGCAGCGGATTAGAGGGTGTCTCTAAGTAAAGTCCGCGGGTATTAGGACGAATCGCATGCGCCCATTCTTCCAGCTTCGTTTCATCAACGAAGGTCACTTCGATACCGAAACGCTTCATGACTTCATTGACCAATTGGAAAGTCCCGCCGTAAATACTCTTGCACATCACTAAGTGGTCCCCTTGGTTAAAACTCAATAATACCGCCGAGATCGCACTCATTCCAGAAGCGAACGCTGTCGCGTATGAGCCGTTTTCCAGTGCAGCCACCGCTTCTTCTAACGCCGTTCGGGTCGGATTACCAAAACGGGAATACGTATAAGCTTGTCCATCCTTGATGGATGCTTGTTTAAAAGTTGAACATTGGTAAATCGGAATTGATGAAGCGCCAGTCTCTTCATCAAATGCATGATAGCCATGAATTAATTTTGTCTTATCTTTCATCACTAATCCCCCTCAATCATTACTAACAAGCATAGCTTAACACTATTTAAAACGTTTTCAGGTTTTTTGGATGAATTCCCATAAGAAACTTAGCCTATTTTTAGGAATTCTTGGCGCTTTCTAATAGATGAAAAAATAAAAAATGGTTCCTAAGAACAGCAGCAGTCCAAAGTTGACTCCGCTGAACAGGCCGAAGAATTTTTTTGTCTCATCAGGATAATACATCCGAAACAAATTGTAGCCAATCAGATTCGCTAATGAAGCCAGCAAGGTCCCTAGCCCACCGATGTTTACCCCTAAAATAACCGCCTGCTGATTTGTCGTAAACGGCGCGATCAAGAAGGCCGCTGGAACATTCGAGATAATTTGGCTCAACCCCAAACCTGCCAAGTAGATTTGCTTGCCGTTCAATGCCTGCAAGAAGTCTTTGATAACTTGCGCTTCACCGATATTTCCAACGATGATAAAGAAACAGACAAAAGTCAGCAGCAACCCGTAATCCACTGCTTTGAATAGTTCTCGGCGATAAAACACAATAACAAGCGCCACACCCGGAATAACCCACAAATACGGCAGAACATTCAGTACCACTAAGATCATAACCAGCATCAAGCCTGTTAGTAATCGTGTTTCTTTGCGGTCAAACGGTCTGTTGCTTAAATCAATTTCCGCTAAAGAATCCTTCGCCACTAGGAAAGTTAAGACACCTAATGAAATAAGACTGACAAATAATAGAAAGGACATCCAGGTCAAAAACTGACTTAACGGAACATGATAGTAATCATACAAAAATAAATTTTGCGGATTGCCGAACGGGAAGAAGCTGCTGCCTAAATTCGCGGCTACAATGATCAAGACGCTGCCTAAAAAGCGACCTTTGAATTTTGGCACAACCGCTAAAAGCTTCAAATAGATCGGCAGCAGCGTCAAAATCGCTACGTCATTCGTCAAAAACATCGATCCTACTAAGGACAAAAGGATCATCAATTGAACCAATTGGCGGCTGTTCTTGGAATAGTGCAAGAGCTTCTGGGCGACGAACCGCAGCAATCCAACCTGTTCAAAGCCTTGGATCAAGAGCATCAAACCGAATAAGCTGAAGATTACCTTGTAGTCAATGAACTCAACAGAAAAACGACCTACGAAACAACTGATGATTGCTAGAAGCAAAGAAATACTCATCAACCGATTGTTTCTCAAATATTCTATCATTCGCCTCGCTCTCCTTTCCGCCGCTCATAAATATTAAATAGACTGTATTAGCATACTCCAAAGAGGGAAAAATGCGCAAAAAATAGACTCTCGATTTGAGAGTCTATTGGATCAGTTTTGACTAAATCGGCTCTTGATTCATGAATTCCTGCGGCTGATTTCGTTTACTTCGGTAATAGATCACGATTCCAATTTGAATAACAGCCACAACTACAATAATCGCACTGATAATCAAACGAATCGACAGCGTATCTCCAGTTGAAATATAATGCAGAACATCACCATCGGACCACGTTTGTTCTTGCAATAAATCTACTAGTTCCTGACTAAAAATATTGTTGTGAAGCAGTAACAAAACCCACATAATCGCTGAAACAGCATTGTCAATAATCGACCAAAAGCAGACACGATTGCTCCAGCGGCGATCGATCAGCTTCAGGACACTGGTAATCAGCGTCAACAAAATCCCGACGATCAATACTGGTATCAAAAATCTAGTAAAGCTGCTGCTGAACACCGGCATATTGATAATAACAGGCCCCGTGTTAGAAAAAATTTGAGGAAAAGCATTCAAAGCGCTAAACAATAGAAAGGCGCTGAAAACCAATACTGCGATAATTTCCGCTACAGCATCAGAGATTGGAATCATTTTTTCTGTCATTACTGCCGGCAGATCGGCGACTTTCCACTCTTCTGTCTTTTTATCCTTTAAAAGCCCTGTGCGTTCAGAAATCACAAATCCTACAGTCGTCCAAACCAGCGTCTGCATCACACCAGACACTCCGCTTTGAATCCCCGATTGAAACATGACCTGCAGAACACTGCTTACCTTCGGCCCATTTTGTTGAAAAGCCTCGATCCCGCCAGTGACCGCTCCCACTACAACAGTAAGTATTCCGATTATCGGTACCAGCAGTCTTAGCAAACGCAGATAATCATCATACACTTGCGGTGAAATCAAGTAACGCGGATTTTGTCGATATTGTTCCGCTAATTTGGCTGGCGAGCCCATTGATTGTAAAACCTGTTCAATTTCAGCCTCGCTTGGCTGATCAGACAGCATATCATAAATGTTGCTGCGTAATTCTTTCGCAACTTCTTTTCGTTCGTTTTCCGGCAGCTGCTTTACCACCGCTGCTATGTAGCGTTCGATTAAATTTTCCATTTTCACCCCTCCGAATAAATACCAATTACACTTTTTTGCATTTCCTTCCACTCTTCAAACAATTTCCCTCGAACCGTTTTTCCCGTATCGCTGATCGAATAATACTTGCGCGGCCTGCTCTCAGTCGTATCCCAATCACTTATCAGCAACTCTTGTTTTTCCAATCTTCGCAGCAAGGGATAGAGCGTGTTAGCTTCAATATCCATCCCTCGCTCCTGTAACGTCTGCAAAAGCGCGTAACCGTAATGCGGCGTGTTCAAGCTGCCTAATACAGCTAAAACCAAATTGCCCCTTTTTAATTCCGTGACATAATTTTGTACGAGATCCTTATCTGGCATGCGATCACCTCTTAATAATCATTATACTGTGCGTCACACAATATAGTCAATAACATAATATTGTAAATATAAAAAACTCTCGAAAATTTTCGAGAGTTTCACTATTATTTCGTTTCTAAATCATGTAAGAACAATCCGCTCAAGAGCTTCGGTTCAAACCATGTTGACTTCGGCGGCATGATCTTCTTCGCGTCCGCAACATCTAGTAAATCGGTCATTTGTGTTGGATACATTGAAAAAGCTAATTTCCAATCACCTGAATCGACCAATTTTTCCAGTTCTTCAGTTCCACGAATTCCCCCGACAAAATCAATCCGTTTGTCGGTTCGAATATCGTTGATCCCAAAAATATCCTCCAGCACATATTTTTGCAAAAGCGCCACATCCAATTTTTCAACCGGATCATTAGGAACCTTCTCAGGCTTAATGCTCAACGTATACCATGCAGTCCCATCATACAACTGACAATCTCCTGCATGTACAGGCTTCTTCACACCTGTCTCGGTCACTTGATAATTCTCACTCAAACGATCCATAAAATCAGCTGGCGGCGCTGATTTCAGCACCCGATTGTATTCCCAGATCGCCAACTCATCTTCCGGGAAGATAATGGATAAGAACTGTTCTGTTTCAGGATTTTGTTCGCCAGACTCACGCTTTTCTAAACCAATTTTCACCGCAGATTCTGTGCGATGATGACCATCCGCGATATATAAAGCATCGACATCGGTAAACAACTTCGCTAATTTTTCGTTCGTCGCCGCCTGATCGATCACCCAAACACGATGGGTCACATCATGGTAGCTGGTAAAATCATAAACTGGCGTATGTTCTTTTTGCCAATCCTTGATGATTGTTTGAATCTCAGCCTGTGGACGATAGCTCAAGAAAATCGGACTAGTATTCGCGTCACACGTTCGGATATGATTCATCCGATCGATTTCTTTTTCATGACGAGTAAATTCATGCTTCTTGATTTTTTCGTCAATGTAATCGCTGATTGAGGTACAGGCCACGATTCCAGTTTGACTGCGGCCATCCATGACTAATTCGTATAAATAGAAGTAAGCGTCTGTTTCTTTGAACAACCAGCCCTTTTCTAAAAATGAGGCTAAATTGTCCGCCGCTTTTTGATAGACCTGTTCATCGTAAGGAGAAAGGTCTGCTGGCAGATCAATCTCTGCTTTGTCGATGTGAAAATAGCTGTAGGGATTATCCGCCGCTAAATCTTTTGCTTCCTGCGAATTCACGACATCGTAAGGTAAAGCTGCTACTTTATCAGCCAATTCCTTCGCTGGCCGAATGCCTTTAAAAGGATGAACTTGAACCATTAAAATTCACTCTCCTCATCTCGCTTGATCGCGCGGACACGGACAATGCCCTCATTCTTGCCCAGCTTCTCAACGATTGCTGCGATCTTATCTGGATCTGTTTCAGAAACATCTACCAATGTATACGCATGGTCGTCTTTCCCGCGATTCACCATGTTGTCGATATTGACTTCCAGAGAAGCGATCTCTGATGCGATCAATCCTAGCATATTCGGGACATTGCGATTGATGATCGTGATCCGGTAAGGTGAATCAAACGCCATTTCCACGTTCGGGAAGTTAACGGAACGTTTGATAACTCCAGTTTCTAAGAAACGCTTCAAGCCACGAGCGGCCATCTTCGCGCAATTTACTTCCGCTTCCTCGGTTGATGCGCCTAAATGCGGCAATACCGTGATTTTATCGTTATGCAATAATTTTTCTTCCGCAAAATCAGTCGTAAATCCGGCGATTCGGTCTTCATTGACCGCCTTCAATACCGCATCTGTATCAACAATCTCTCCACGAGCAAAATTCAATAAGCGAGCCGTTTTCTTCATTTGCATCAATTTTTCGGTGCTGATCAAATGGTGTGTATGCTCCGTCAACGGCACATGAATCGTAACGAAATCACAGTTGGTCAAGACTTCTTTCAAGTCCTTCGCCCGTTTCACACGACGAGAAATGCTCCAAGCCGTATCCACAGAAACATACGGATCGTAACCCGTCACTTCCATCCCTAAGCGATAAGCATCGTTCGCTACCATCGCTCCGATCGACCCTAAACCAATCACTCCCAGTTTTTTGCCTTCTAATTCAGTGCCGGCGAATTGCGCTTTTTGTGCTTCCGCCTGTTCATCAACATTGCTGCCTTCTAGGGTCTGTACCCAGCTAATTCCTTGAACCATTGGCCGAACAGACAGCAATAAGCTTGCTACGACTAATTCTTTTACTGCATTGGCATTGGCGCCTGGTGTGTTAAAGACCACGATGCCCTTTTCCGTGCAGTCCTTGACCGGAATATTGTTGGTGCCGGCTCCAGCCCGCGCTACTGCTAAAACTGATTCAGGAAAGGCATAGTCATGTAATTTCTGACTGCGCAAAATAATTCCATCCGGCTCTTCACTTTCATTGATACGATAATTTTCTTTATCTAAACGCGCCATTCCTTCAGGAGCGATCGCGTTGAATGTTTTAATCTGAAACATCTAATTCCCTCCGTTTTCCTTCTCAAACTTCGCCATAAATGCCACCAACGCTTCAACGCCTTCAAGCGGGAAGGCATTGTAAAGACTTGCCCGCATGCCGCCGACAGAACGGTGACCTTTTAAATTTTCAAATCCTTCTGCTAACGCGCCTTGGTTGAAGGCTTTATCTAATGCTTCATCCCCGGTAACAAACGGAATATTGGTAATTGAACGGCTCGCTTTTTCAACTGGACTTGTAAACAAGCTTGAATTTTCGATCGCGTCATATAAAAGCTGAGCTTTTTTCTGATCCTTTTCAGTGATCCCAGCAACACCGCCTTGAGCTTTCACCCATTCAAAGACCAACTTGGCGATATAGATGCTGTAGGTTGGCGGTGTATTATACAGCGAATTGTTTTTCGCTTGTAATGCGTAATCCAACATGGGTGCAAAGGCCGCCTCTTGATTGAGCAAGTCTTCACGAATGATTACAACCGTAAGCCCCGCGGGACCAATATTTTTCTGTGCTCCAGCATAAATCACGCCGAAGTCTTCTACTTTATAGTCATTGGCTAAAATATTCGAAGACATATCCGCAACCACCGGCACCTTGCCAAAGCTCGGAATTTTCGCAAATGCGGTTCCTTCGATCGTATTGTTAGTAGTAATATGCACATAGGCTGCGTCTTGATCAACCATTTCCGGCATTTCTGGAATGTAGGTATGATTCTTGTCTTCACTAGAGGCGATCACTTCCACCTCGACATTTTCAAGTGCCTTCGCCGCACTGATGGCTTTCTTCGACCATGAACCAGTATTAACGTATAAAGCTTTTTTACCTTGCGCTAGGTTCAACGGAACCATCGTAAATTGCAAGCTCGCACCACCCTGTAAGAATAAAACCTTGTAATTATCAGGGATCGCCATTAATTCTCTCAATAAGCCTTCAGCCGCTTGAATGATTTCTTCAAATAAGGAGGAACGATGACTCAGCTCCATCACCGACATACCGCTATTCTTGTAATCAAGCATCTCGGACTGCGCAATCTCCAACACAGCTTTCGGTAGAACTGCGGGACCTGCAGAAAAATTGTAAATCGTCATACTTATTCTCTCCTTTTTCATAGTTATAGAATTCAATCATCTTTATACTGAAAAAAACGCTGGAATGCCGCTAAACCATCACTAAAACGAAGCAAATGCCCATTAAAGCCGCTCGGCAAGCGAATCGCTATCCTGCATCAAGATGTGATGACAATTATAACAGATGTCCTTAAATGATAAAAGCCTAATTCTAAATTAATTTCACTGTAATTTGTATTTTGTCAGAAATTTTCATAATCACTTACATAAAATGAACTTGGTTTTCACTGCCCATATGATTTCATTAAACTTTTTTCAAAGTTCTAGGTTTATGACTATCTATCGTCAGTCAACAATATGTGCTACGTAGATTAGCATTCACTGCTAATTCAATTAGCGGCAGTCACTTTTCTTTGTAATAATGGGAGTCACAAAAAGACGCAGCGCTTTTTGTGCGCTACGTCAACTGTTCTTCGGTTCGTTTTAAAAATTGTTCAAATTGCTTTTGTTCATTTTGTGAAAAAGCCGATTCGATTTGACGTCCTAACTCTTGGAAGATGGCTTGAACCTTTTCAACCATCTGCTCGCCTTCTGATGTCAAATAGATATTTTTTTGACGTTCATTATTTTTCGGAATCTCGCGATAGATGAAGCCCTTCTCATCTAAAACTTTCAAAATATTGGTGACCGTCGCCTGCTGTTTCCCTAAATAGTCAGCCAAATCTCGCTGCATCGTACCTGGATGCATGGCAATAAAACTTAAGCTTCGGGACTGCAAGCTGTTTAATTGGAGTGTCTTTAGTCGTTCCACTACAAAGTTTTGCTGCAATACACCAATTGTATAGATCTTTTCAGCCAAATCCTCACGTTTTGAAATCATGTGCCACCTCATTTCTTTATCAATAGTTTAAAACACAACTATTTATTTGACAACTATTTTAGAATAGCGTATGCTGTCGATAGTTAAAATTACAACTATTTATTTTTAAAGAAAGAAGCGGATACGATGTCATTGAATCCTCAGCAAATGGACAATGCAAGAAAAGAATTTCGAGAGAATTTTGAGCGCACTGGTCTTAGTTTTGAGCAAATAGCGGCCGATTTGAACACTACACCAGCTATTATCGAAGATACGCTGAATCTAACTGTCAGCCGCATTGAAGATCCTTGGGTTTTGAAGAACTGTTTAGAGGATCAGCTAAGCACTCAGGGAAAACGCGCTGTTCCTTTTACTGCTTTAGCCGGCGATTACCATCGCCATTGGTTTTTGAATAGTCGACGGATCGATAAAAAAAAGATTGGGTAACTTATAGGGAGGTTTTTAGATGAAACTCATTACAATAGAAGAACATTTTATTTCACCTTCAGTCAATGACGCTTAGACCAAGGCAAAAACACAAAATGCCACACCTGAAGAAAAAAACAAGGCGAAATTCATCGCAGACTTTATTACTAAAGATGGACGAATTACTGAAATTGGCGAAAAACGGCTAACTTTCATGGATGAACATGGTATTGATGTACAAGTGATCAGTTATGGAAATAACAACCCAATGGATTTGCCGGCAGAATCCGCCATTCCGCTTTGCCGCCAAGCCAATGATGAACTCGCTTCACACTGCAGTAAATATCCTGGCCGTTTTTACGGATTGGCCTCATTGCCCGTTGCGGACGTAGCAGCAGCCGTCAAAGAGCTGGAACGCGCGGTAGCAAAACTCGGATTAAAAGGTGCACAGCTTACTGGAACCTTTAACGGAGATTTTTTTGACGACAAAAAATACTGGCCGATCTTCGCAAAAGCCGCTGAACTCAATGTTCCAATCGCTTTGCATCCCGGTGAAGTCGCTCCACAAATAACCGATCATTATTACCAAGGTGCTTGGTCGCCCGCCGTCACAACTGTATTAGCGGGACACGCCTTTGGCTGGCATGCCGATACTGGGATACATGTTATTCGAATGATCTTATCGGGCATTTTTGATCAATATCCCAACTTAAAAATCATTTCCGGTCACTTTGGTGAATTGATCCCTTTCTTTTTGGAACGTTTGGACGAGAATCTGCCTACTCAGTTAACCGGGCTGCAAAAAAATTTCGCAGACTATTATCGCCATCACCTTTATTTAAGTCCTAGCGGTATGTTTTATGACGCTCCCTTCCAGCTTTGTCTAAATGAGATGCCGGAGGAACATATTCTTTGGTCACTGGATTATCCTTATGTGATGCGTGAAAATACGCGAGAATATCTAGAAGGATATTCCATTGATGACCCGTTGAAGGAGAAGATCGCCCACCACAACGCTGAAAAGCTATTTCAACTCAACTGATAAAAGATTCCTTTCTAATTTGCTAAAAATTGGAAAGGCCTTTTTTAAAATAGTTCCACAACTAGTGATATTGGCTATTCAGGCTATCTAGCTAAACAACGGGGGCAATCGCACAGTAAATAAACCGTTAATGATATGGGGGGCAAACAAATTTCCATCCTACCTCTTTTTCTTCTTCCGATTGTTCCCATTATTGCTTGTAGCCTTATTCGGGTTTCCACTTTGATTTTGCCGGTTTTTCCATTTATCGATCAGGCTCACCACAGACAGTTGACTCCCGCTGCGTGGCCGAGTATTGTTTCTTATCTGTGTTTTCGTCGATTCGGCTATGATTGGATCAGCAACACCAACGGCGGAGTGTTCTTCCGCTGTTCCAGAGTCAGAAATAACTGGCGGGGTAAATGGGTTCTTTTGTTGGTCCGCAGTTTCAGCTGGACGCTCCACAAATAAAACCTCAACATCTTCCAATGTTCGCCCTTCCGGCAGGTGTGATCGGATCAAGACCAGCGCTTCTGTATCACTCAAGGTTCTTGGATCAAAACCATACGGGACCCTAATCGTCAATTTTTCTTTTGGTCTTTCAGTTAACAGTGGACCATCCTCCTGCTGCAGCTCCTCTTGCGGTTCTTCATAGTGGGAAACATTCGCTCCTTCAAAATAATCAAATTTGACAAATTGAGCAAATTTACGAATCTCCCCTTGCTGGAAGATTGTTAACGTCGTCAGTATTTTCAACAACATCCGCGTATCCTCTCGTTTTTCCTCCTCGGCCATCGCAGGATGAATATCTCGTAATGTCCAGCTATACTTTTTCCCATTAGTCGCCTTAAAAACCGATACAAGATTATACCCATATTTTAAGTCTTCCATGGGTAAAGTGTGCTCCGCATAGAGATACTTGCTAGTTAAACGAGCCGCCTTGGAGTGCTCAAGGTACTCTTTTTTATTTGTAAAAAGCCTGCTGATTATTTTTTCAAACTCGCCGCTTTTAAAATAAGGCTTAAAATAGGCCAAATTTTTGCGTAAGACATCGCTAGGTTCAGCTGTCATGAATAATTCCCGAACTAAATCCTTTAAAAAGTATGAATAATCGCTTAATACCAAAGCATTCTTAACCATGATCGCGACGGCATATTGGATGACCGCGGACACATTTTTAGTATGCTCGAAGTAGCTGATAATTTTAGGCTCTAGTGTACTGCGTTTTGTAACGAATAGTTGAACTTGGCTTAACGGTTTTGTTTGGACGTTTTTCTTCATAGCGATTGGCTTCCTCTCAGGTTTGTCTGCGCTTTCATAAATTCCTTAAAAATATCATACCCTTATAACAAGCAAAATACGAATCCAGATTCATAATAAAAAATAAAGTATTTTATTATTTCGCACTTTTTCGCCAAAGAAAAAAGTGTCTAAAAGGCTGCTATCATCACACCTTTTAGACACCTGACATTTTTTTAGAACATTCCGCTTACCCACATACTTGCTAAAACTACGACTAAAACAACCGCTGTAAAAACAATGACTATCAATGATTTCGAAAGGAAATCCTTCCCGACATTTCTCTCTTGACGCTTCTCTTCTACATCGTCGCCTTCCATATAAGCAACGATCTCTTTATACGTCTTGATATTTTTCTCTTTTTTAATTTTCTCGATCTTTATCGCGGCCCACATCCCAATAGCCCAAAGAACCAGGGGTATCAATAGTCCCTTATCGCCTAAAAACTTCCAGGCCGGGCCAAATGATAACGCTGCAGCCCCAATCGTGCCTCCCATAATCCAACTGTACTTATCCATCTCATCTTTTTTGATCACTTTTTTCATCGTTTCCACGTCTCCTTTGACAAGTTCGTCTAAAGTCACGTTAAAAAGAACACTCAGCAACAACAGATTGTGGATATCCGGATAGCTCCGTTCGTTCTCCCAATTAGAAATCGTCTGACGAGAAACATAAATTTTTTCTGATAACTCCTCTTGAGAAAATCCCGCTTCTTCCCGCAATTTTTTTATCTGTCTGCTTAAATTCATTTCATCCGCTCCTTCATCCTCACCATAAGGCAACACGCTGATTCTCACCAGCAAAACTCTTTGTCATCGCCCTTTTTACCCATGTCAAAAGTCTTTATCAATCCAATTAGGCTTGATTTAACAACGCTTTATGTTAGTATACACAACGCCCCAAAATATTCATCGCGCCATGCAGTAACATTGTCGAATAGCATTTTTTTGTTCGCCAACGCAGCAATCCAAGAACGAAACCATAGTATAAGCCGGTAATTGCTTTCCAAATCAGCGCCTCCGTTAGTCCCGAATCCACTCGCAATGCAATAGAATCAAAATAACCTAGATACCAGATGCCGAATAAAAAAGATGACCATAAATAAATCGCTGATTCTCGTTTATAAATAACAGAAATCTGATTGCAAATAGATTCGTGGAAAATCAAATCGGAGTGCCAATACTGCATCTTTAGCGGCATAATTCACCCCAAGCAGTGAGTCATTGCACCTAACTTCCGCAGAACGTTTTATCCATTAGTGACTATTCGATTTTCCCCGTTCAATCTCTTCGAAAATGTCGATCGGCGGTGTCGTCATACATTTGGATATGACTTGAGCAATTTCTTCTGGTGTTTCCTTCGCGCCGTTTCTAATCCAGCGCTTGACGATCGCGATCGCACCATAATAAATAAACTCCTGCTGCAGCTTTTCCAACTCTGTAAACTCGCGAGGGCCTAAACGAAGCTTTTTTTGAACAGCAGAAATGTACGCTCGTTCCAATTTCCCGATAAATTGCGGGCGGCCGTGCTGCCCCAGCAGCGTTTGAGCCGTTTCCTTTCGTTCATACAAGAAATTCATCACTACTAAACAAGCGTCCTTAAAGAATTTTTCTACGTTCTGCCGACCATAGACATCGATTTTTTCGGTCACCGCCCAGCCGACATGATCATTTAAGACCTGCTCAAAATTGGAATAGATCTCATCCTCTACTTCCTCTAAGACCGCGTATTTATCTGGAAAATGATGATAAAATGTGCCGCGATTGATTTTTGCTTGTTTCGATAGATTCGCTACAGTAATTTTTTCGAATCCAATTTCATTCATCAGCTCAAAAAACGTCTGGATGATATGCATTTTTGTTCGATCCGTCTTATTCGACATAATTTCTCCCATCAATTTGACTTGATCTGTTGAATTTTTGAACACTTCCGCGTGAAATGATTAACTTTTCAACACTCTCTTAATAATTGTTCGTTGTTCAACACCTTATTTCAGCTTAAACTATGAATCACGAAAAATCAACACAGTGTTCAATTAGGAGGAATCTTATGAAATATATTCAAGCAATAAAGCTGAAAAAAAACTATCGAACAGCGACTGAAGAAATTCCCGCATTAACAGATGTTTCATTTTCACTTGATAAAGGCGAATTCACAGTGATCTTAGGACCTAGCGGCTCTGGCAAAACAACGCTGTTGAACCTTTTAGGCGGGATGGATCTCCCCACCAGCGGCGAGCTGTTTGTTCAGCAGGAGCCGATTCACAGCTATAAAGAAAACGAATTGACAAACTACCGACGTAAAAATGTCGGCTTCATTTTTCAATTTTATAATTTGATCCCAACCTTGACCGCCTTAGAAAATGTTGCGATCACGCAAAAAATTGCCGATGATCCTTTTCAAGCCAGAGATATCCTTGAAAAGGTCCAGCTTTCTCATCGGCTGATGAATTTCCCTCAGGAGCTTTCTGGCGGCGAACAGCAGCGCGTCTCCATCGCTCGCGCAGTCTGTAAAAATCCACAGCTGATCTTGTGTGATGAACCTACAGGTGCTTTAGACAGCGAAACAGGAAAGCAGGTCCTGCGCCTGCTGAAGGAAATGGCGACCATCCAAGGTCATACAATCATCGTCGTCACTCATAGTGCCTCGATCGCGCAAATCGCAGACCGTGTGATTCATTTGAAGGATGGAACGATTATTGAAAACATCCAACAGAGCCATCCCTTACAGATCGATGAGGTGAAATGGTAATGTTTCGTAAAACCTTTCGCGATCTCAGAAAAAATTGGATCAGTTTTCTCTCTGTTTTTCTAATGAGTTTTATTTGCCTATTCATTTTTACTGGTATTTTTCACCTTAGCCAGCAAATGGATGCGACGGGAAAACAATTTGTACAGGACAGCAACCTAGCTGATAGTACCTTATCCCTCACAAATTTCAGCGAGCAAAAAGAACAGCAAACAAAAAAGCTCGCTAATGTTGCGCAGATTGCTCGAAGATCGGTTGGTCGCTACCAAAACGATGAGCTTTCCATGACGATCCTAAGCTTTAATCACTCATCTATCAGCAAACCGCAGGTGATTCGCGGAGCAAAACTCGCGAATCGAGCTGGAATTTGGCTGGATGAAGACTTTTTTCAAGCAAACAATTATCAGCTTGGAGATGATTTCTTAATTGAAGAACAGTCCTATAGAATTTTGGGAACCGTTCGCCAGGCAGAATTCATTTATCATACAGAAAGTGAAGATCAGCCGCTGCCTAATCACAAAAAGAGCGGGTATGCTTACCTATCCGAAGAGAATTTTGACCACTTGCCAATCTATCCTACTCGACAGCTTTTATTGAAAACAAACAAGGAAAACAATATGCCGTGGCTGGAAAAAGAATTATCAAACATCTGGGCGGAAGACTACCTGCAGTTGAATCAAACAAACGATGCGACCGGTCTCTCGATCTTCTTTGATCGTGTCACTCAAATCCAGCGTTTGGCCTTTCTCTTTTCAAGTCTGTTCTTATTACTGACATTGATCACGATAGAAGCAACGATGCGGCGTTTCGTCAAACAGCAGCAATTACAAATCGCAACACTGAAAGCGCAAGGCTTCAGTCGTTTGACGATCCTGTTCCATTATTTATCCTTTGGTATGATCGTGAGCTTTTTAGGCTCAAGTCTCGGCTGCCTCTTAGGCCCAAAATTACTCTTACCCGCCTTATTATCAGTCATCGGCAATCAATTTTCGGTACCGAGCTGGTTAGACGTACAGACGTCTCTCGGATATCTGGTTGTCGCAATCGTCACACTGTTTAGTATGTTGATTACATTGATCCCTGTATTGCCGCTTGTCGGTCAATTGCCGGCGACAATTATGCAAAAACAATCCACTCAACGGTTTAAACGAGTTTGGTTGGAGCAAACAAAATTCTGGTCTTATCTGCCTTTTTCCTTGCAATGGACCTTGCGGGACATTCAAAGGAATCTTCGACGAGCAGTCTTAGGGATTTTTGGTGCGATGGGCTGCATGCTTTTACTAATTGCGGCTCTAGGAATTAAAGATTCCATCAACTTCTCATTGGATTCTGTCTTTAATGACACCTATCGTTATGAAGAGAAGGTCAATTTCAAAAAGCCCTTGGATGGCCAAGAGCAACATTCGACAGCTCAAGCTGCCAGCACCGATTATCAATGGTTAGAACAACAATCCGTTAACGTGCTGAAGGACTCGAAGGAACAAACAGTGACAGCTACGATTGTTTCTGAGGGAAATCAGCTAAGGCTGCCTGAGCTTGATCTAAAGGATTTAACCGCCAATCAGGTCGGCCTGTCTGAAGCCTTGGCGAAAAGACTGAATGTGACTATGGGAGATACACTTTACATCAAACTGAAACAACAAATTCTTCCTGTGTATATAAAAAAAATAGTTCCCATTTCATCACCGCAAGGACTATTCTTCTCACAAAACACTTGGGAGAATATGAAGCAGCCCTTCGAACCTCAAAGTCTATTATTGGATGAGAAGGATCAGTTAACCTCCTTGCCTGTGATCGCCAGCAGAAATGAAAAGCAGCAGCAGTTTAAGGATTCTCAAAAACTGATCGAAGGCATCATGATGATTGTTTCCCTGTTGATCTTAGCGGCATTAGCTTTAGGGATCACCATTATGATGAATTGTCATTTGCTGATCTTCTCTGAACGCTTTATTGAGTTCGCAACCTTGAAGGTTTTAGGCTTCACTAAACGGGAGGTTCTTGCGTTATCATTTCTGGAGACCTCCTTATTAACTCTGTTAGGCTGGCTGTTAGGTCTTCCTGCTGGCCGGCTGTTTCTCAATGCCTATGTAGCCATGGTCTCTACCGATCAACAGCAATATTTGCCCCATATTTCTTTTCAAAGTCTAACAATCGCCAGCCTCGTCTTGCTAGTATGTATGCTGTTGGTTCAAGCGTATTTGAATAGCCGAATCAATCGGATCGATTTTGCGGTCGCTTTGAAACCGGCTGAATAAAAAAATCTCCTAGCGAAAATTCGCTAGGAGATTTTTAGTTTATTCAGCTTTTGAACGACGGACATAGTTTTGGTAAAGAATGATACCAACAACTGTAAATCCGACTGGTCCTGCGATCATCCAAAGAGTATCGCGGGCGCCAGCGCCTTCGATGATTGGTTGGAAGATCGTGAAGACATTCGCACCCAATACTAATAAGAAGACTACCACACTGATAGCTAAGGTCATGCCATGAGATTTGTATACTTCAAATGGACGATCCAACCCATCTTTTTTCTTGAATTTAGGGAATGCATAAATCAAGAACAAGTACGGTAATGTCATTGACACGTTCGCCATCAACGTCAAAATATTGTAGAACGCTGATGGATCTGGTGTAGCGAATGAAGCAATCAAGATGATTGCAACAACGATCCCACATTGTGCCCACATTGCGTAGCTTGGCATGCCATTTTCGTTTAGTTCAGTGAATTTCTTAGGCCATAATTTTTTTGGTGTTCCCATGATCAACGTCTTCAATGGAGAATACGTCAATGTGAAGAACGCACCGCTATAAGCTAAGAACATACCCAATCCAGTATAACGAGCAAACCAGTTACCCATACTGATGGCAGCTGCTTGGCTAAGACCGATGCCTTTACCAAATTCAACCCCTAGATTATTCATCATTACGTATGAAATATTCCCTAGGTTTGTTGTATCACCTGATAATACATCTTGCCAGTTCGTGCTTACGCCCCATAGGAAGATTCCTAATGCGTAACCAATCGAAATGATCAAGGCTGAAAGAACGACCGCTTTAGGGAACGTTTTTTCTGGATTACGGGTCTTATCGACCATTCCACCAACGGCTTCTAACCCACCGTAGGCAAAAATCGCGAATACCGCGAAACCTAACAATCCGATCGGACTTTGATAACTAGGATTTGGTGAATGTAAAATGTGGTCGAATGGTTGTGCTAAATGCCCACCATTTGCAACCAGAATAATACCTGAAATCACAATAAGAACAACGTTCAAACTAGTTACCGCTAAACCGCCTAGACTTGTGATCTTAACGATTCCTTTAACCCCTTTGATCGAGACTAAAGTAACGATGATCATCCACACACAGGCCAAAAGCCCCACCATTTGTGTTGAGTTCAACCCAAACATGTGTAGTTTTTGAGTTTGGTCGCTTCCGGCAAACGCCGTTGTGAAAGGAATCCAAACTTTTGATGATGTAGACACCATCCAGACAACGTATGAAGCAAACCACATAAATGTTCCGATAAACGCGAACCGTGGGCCTACGCTGACTTCCAACCATTTATACATCCCGCTGTTTTCACCTTTGATCGTTGAACCAAATTCAGCCATCATTAGGGCAAACGGAATGAAAAATAGAATCGCAGCAACGACATAAAAGACGATTGAGCCATACCCCATCAGATAGAATGCTACTGGACCGTTAGCAAACCCGAACACTGAGGTAAAGATCATCATGACCAAGGCGCCAAGCGTCATGCCTTTTTCTGCTTTGGACATTGAAACCACTCCTATTCAATTTTGTCTCAGGACTCCTTGATCTATCTTATTCTTATCAATTAGTTATTCATTGAGCAAGAATCTTTTAGAAACGAGAAAACCCTAAAAGTAACTTTACAATGAAAAAACATGAAGCGCAAGAAACGGCTTTATCGAAATATTCAGAAAATTCTTGTCAGCAATAGCCTGAATCAACTTCAAAAATAGACTTCGTTAAATGATAAAATAACTATAATTAATAATCCCTACAATAAAAAATCTAAACTGTTCTTTTATTATTTTTAGCAAGCTTCAAAAATCCTTGTTATATCAAACCTGCTTTCAAGTTATCAGAAAATAGAAAACGCTATCCTTTTCGCAGTCGCTTTATTTAAAATTAAAAAAGTACAGCCCTGTTACTAATAAAAATAGGCTAAGAAAACTTTTCAATTTTTTTATCCTTCGAATTATGATAAAACAATTTAAAACATTTTATCGAAATGCCACCTATAATCCATCAATAATCAATCAAAAAAACAGCGATAATCTAATTTTTACAAACACATTTTAAAGACTTTTTAGCATGATTTTGATTGATTGCGCCACAAAAAAACGAAAGGAATCTCGTTTGAGACCCTTTCGTTTGAATAGGAAATCTAGTCTCCTAATTTTTTCCAAAAATTACTGCGATTGATCCAAATCCAAGCCCCTGATAAAATGGCTAACCAGATCATCACACCGCTGTTCAATAAAATAGGATTAACACCCATCACCACAGTCACGACATACAACGCGATCAAGATCGCCCCTAAAAACAGTGTACCAAACATCCATAGCATCAACCCATAATTCCCTACTCCTCTAGTGAAAAGCTGGCTGACATTCGTCCACGTTAAATTCAGCAGACGATAATCCCGACTGAAGAAATGAAGCGACAGCAAATACGTCCCCCACAAAATTCCCACGACAAAAGACAAAAATAAGAAAATGGGAAACTTCAGGATAATCGCCATAATCATTCCCACACCGCCAGAAATTAGCATTTGAAGCTTACAACCTACCCAGAATTTTTGACGCAGATATTTTTCTAAGGACAACGGAAGTGACTGGATGAAAGAAAAATTCTCTCGATCTAATGAGATCAGATTGCTGACAAATGATGTTTGATTCAAGGTAATCGCCGCAAAAACGATTCCACAAACAAAAAATACGCCCATAAAATTAGGTGTCAATGTTTCGAGACTGACCGGATTCGTCGTGACCATCGTCCCAACCATCACGATCGGCATGATCAATGACGAGGTCAGGACCTGCATGATCAAATTCGGATTTTTTAGCAATTGATGATTGTAACTGGCTAATTGCTTGGTCAATGACTGATTGTTTTTCCGTTTCCGCTTCGTAGCGACGGTGCGAGAACCTTCATCACTGAATTGTTCATAAAGACTAGGTACGACGAAGAAACGCAAGCCTAACAGAAGTAACGCGGTTAAAATTAGTAATCCAGCCAAGGTTAGCAAACCTTTAGCTGACACCATTTCGTGCATCACGTGGTAAAACGGCATAAAAATTGCAAATGCATGACGATCCGCCATGCCCGCTGAATGGTCCATCGAATTTTGCGTAAAGTTGATGGCTAAGATCCCGCCGACAGAAACAACCATTGAGAAGCCCAGCATCAAACTAGTGAATAATTTTTTATGTTGGCGAAACAATTTTGTTTTCGTCATGCCAAAAACAATCAAGCTGCACAGGCTGAATAGTAAAATGAAAAAAATCAGAAACAGCAAAACAGCTCCGATTATAGCTAAAATCAAGGGATGACCGCTTTTAAATGCCGTCAGGAAAAAGAGAATCAATAGCGGCAGCAAAAATGGCACGATCGTCATTCCAACCGCTAGAAATTTCGCAATAAAGACTTCCCCCTGCTTAATCGGCAGCGGCAGATAATCCTGCAGATCCCTGCTTTCAAAAAAGACGTTGAAGATCGCAGACAAGGATTGAGAAAAACCGATTAACGCGAACAGTACCATATAATACGTAAAAAAGCCCGGCAGCTTGGCAAAATCGATCATCACCATCGTTACCCCGTAAATCGCCAGAAAAATGACGCCGGACATCAAGTATTGCTGGATAATGCTGCGAATCACTTGTTTTCCTTTACGCCCCTTTTTACGAATCTGATTTGTTGAGGATGGATTGACATAGAGCATGTTTACCGCAATCAATCGTTTGATGATCCCGCTATTCATGGCCTCCCTCCTCTATTTCCGCGACTAGCTCGCCATTTGACTGACGGCCGGCCATTTTGAGGTAGACACTTTCAAGCGACTCATTTGGATAATCCTGTAATAAATTATCCACTGATCCGTTATAAATCAGTTCTCCTTGCTTCAATATCGCCAACTCATCACATAATTGCTGTGCGGTATCTAAAACGTGTGTAGAAAAAATTACTGTATTGCCTTTTTCCGCATGACGTTTGATCATTTCCTTCAAATCAAAAGCGGCCTGCGGGTCCAGTCCCTGCATCGGTTCATCTAAAATCCAAATATCTGGGTCCGGCAGCAAGGCGCCGATAATGATCGTTTTTTGGCGCATCCCATGAGAAAAGCTTTCCAATGTTTCGTCTTCATGCCCAATCAAATCAAACAACTCTATTAACTCTTGGCGGCGATGCTCCTGCCCCTTCAACTCATAAGCCGCCGAGATTAAATCCCAATACTCATTCGCTGTTAATTGCAAAAACATATCCGGCGAATCAGGCACACAAGCAATTTTTTTCTTAATCGCTAAACGATCATCCTTTATGTTCTTCCCATCAAACAAAATTTCACCGCTCGTAGGCTCGATAATACTTACCAAACTTTTGATGGTTGTCGATTTTCCAGCTCCGTTATGGCCTAAAAAGCCAAAAATCTCGCCTTCTTTGATCTTTAAGCTCAAATTATTCAGTGCCTTTTTCTGTTCATAAACCTTCGTAACACCCGTTAACTCAATCATTGCTTCATCCCCTATTTCGTATTGTGTGAATCATTTTCCATAGTAAAAAATGATTTTGTCCTCAATCCACTTACTTCTTGTAATAACTATACGAGAAAAGGTCAGGCATGACAACAAACTCCAAGAAAAAAACACTCAAATGAGTGTTCTATGCGTTAATCGGAACCCAGATCTCAATAATCGAGTGTTCGCGATTCCACTGAAATTTATCGCCGTACTTTTCAAAGTGCAAAAACCCGCTTTGCTCAAGCGACAGTTGAAGCTTTGGGATAAGCCTTTGATAAATTTCTTCATATGTAGAATAAATTTGATTCATCGCTCCGTGGTGCTCAACGACCAAATATTTGCTAGCAGGAATCTCTTTCGCTATAAAATCTGTAGGAACATCATCTGGACGTGGTATCGCGCAATAATAGCGCAATTGGTTATCCTGCCGTTCCATAAAAGCAAATTTTGTCCAATTGCCCTTTTGCTGGCTCAACCTATTAAGCTTCAGTTGTCGATTAAAATGAGGCCAAAATGACAAGCAGCGTTCCAGATTCTTACTTTTTTGATTCGTCAGTTCCTGATCTAAACCAATGACAGAAAAAGTTGGCAATTCTCTCAGTTCATACTTCAACATACTCTTTTATCCTTCATCGTTTTTATTCATTTTACCTGAGCGCGTTCAAAAATGAAATTGCCAAAAAAAAACAAAAAAAGCGGCTAGCTGAGATTAGCTAGCCTTCTTCCATGTTTGAGCATTTTCATTATGCGCATTCTCTTGTTGCTGCATTTTGATTGCCGTAGCTAAGATTTGTTTTTTTCGTTGCGCTTCAAGTTCATTGATTCGATTCCAATAGCGCACTTCCGCTTGAGCGTTTCGTTGTTTTCTGACACCCATTAACACGGTAAAAATAAGGATCAATAGAATAAGGATCATCATCTTTATCACCTCCTGTACCCTTATTCTATTGCCTTTAGATAAAATCAATTAGGACATATGTCACATTTCAGCAAAAAAATTTTCTTTTCATAAGAAAGGCTTCGCGAACGTGTTCAGCTTTTGAGCATCAAGCAGGTCCACTTCAGTATCAGATCCTGCAATCACAGTGTTTCTTGGTTGGTTTTGAACTATTTTAGCTTATGATCCTATACGCACAGGCATGATTATCACTGCTGTTGAGTGCTTTATTTAGATGGAATTTTTATACTTTCCTAATCACATCATAAAAAAATGCCCAGCAACAGCTAGACATTTTTTTATGTTTATTGATAAAGCGGTGCTTTCGCTAATGTATGATCGCTGATCCAACGTACGAGCTCCTCAGTAAGCTCTTTGACCATTGAAAACGAGGCTTCAATTTGTACTTTTGAGATATGATCCACATGGACCCCCGCTGTAATGACACAATTTCCCGGCAGCTCAGATGAAATCCTTTCTATTATTATTTCCGCTAAGACATCATCCTTATGAAATCGACCATCATGGCTGGGAAAACGCTGGACCCGCAGCTCCGTTTCAACTGAAAAAGTGGTCACAGTTCCCATATGAGGCGTGTCGCCCCCGAAAAGATTCAGCAATAAATCGTTGCCGATCCATTCAGCTCGCAAAGTGATTTCATAGCCGGCCTTTTTGTTAATAAAAGTTTTACTCATTCTCTTTCCACCGCCCTGAGACGTGGTTTTCAATTCCTAAGGCATCCATCAACTTCATCGATTGATGGGCGACAATGTCATCAATCGTTTTCGGCTGGCTGTAAAAGGCCGGAATTGGCGGAATGATTTGAACACCTAATCGTGCTGACTTGGTTAAATTTTCTAAATGGATCGCGTTCAATGGGGTTTCCCGCGGAACTAAGATCAGTTTCCTTTGCTCCTTCAAAGTCACATCGGCGGCTCGAGAAATCAGGCTCTCACCGAAGCCCATCGAAATGCCGGCAACGGTCTTCATACTAGCGGGCACAATCACCATCCCGGCAGTTAGAAACGAACCGCTGGCTACCGCCGCTCCTAGATCACGGTTGCTGTAATGATAATCCAACATTCCTTCCAATTCCTTCAACGTCATGGTGGATTCTAACTTCAAGTTCTGTTTTGCCCACTCACTAATGATGCCATGTGTTTCGATTTCGGGATCATCTTTCAATCGTTTGATCAAATCAATAGCATAAATGATTCCAGATGCCCCGCTGATTCCAATGACAATTCTTTTTTTCATCTGACTCACCTACTCTAAGTATTTTTTCCAATCTGCTACTTCTTTGAATTCTGCTCGAATAAAGTCGTCCTTCAAATCAAAAGGAACGGTGCCGTCTAAAATCGTCTTGCTGCTCATTCCGCGGAAACGAATCGATGTCGGGTTATATTCTGGTCGTTCAGATGGATCTAGCGGATGATTCCGCATGCCTGGCAGCACAAGAATATCTTGATCTCCTTGGAATCGGGTATTCAAGGTCCACATCACATCATTCATATCAAAAATATCTACATCATCATCGACTAAAATGACCGTTTTTAATTCCTTAAAAGCGGACAAAGCCAAGATTGCTGCTTGACGCTGAATTCCTTCATCCGCTTCACTTTCTTTATGAATCTGCAAGATCGACATCAATTTACCGCCGCCTGCTGGAGGATTGTATACATTCGTCACTTTTCCTGGGATCGCTTTGTCCACCAGGTCTAAGATGCTGGCTTCGGTAGGAATTCCCGCCATCGACACATGCTCTTCTGAAGGACCAATTGTCGTCTGCATGATCGGACGGTCTTTCCGATGAGTGATAGCCTTGACCTTTACTACATTAACCGCTGGATTCGCATCGCCATTATACCCAGGGAATTCCGGCATAGCCTTGCCTGTATTCGTGTTGATATCCTCTTGGATCGTTTCATGAGGTAAAATTTCGGCTTCTATAATAAATTCAGAACGCGCGATCCCGACTTCATCCACCGCTACACCGTCAACTAATTGAACGGGCTCTTGACGCAACGCCCCCGCTACCCATAATTCGTTGTAGCCAAGCGGTGTAGTAGGCGGCTCAAACGTTGTACCAATGGAAATCGCTGGGTCTAAGCCAATATTGATCGTGATCGGCATTGGTTTGTTTAACGCTTCATATTGCTTTTGGAAATGACCGATGTGCCGACCGCCAGGCATAATATACATGCCGATTGTATCTTCGTTTTCCAAAACCATTCGATGAATCGTCACATCACTCATTGTTTTAGCCGGATCAGAGCCAAAAACGACACCCATCGTAATATAAGGTCCGGCATCATATTCAGTATTCGTCGGTGCCGCTAAAATCTTTCGGATATCGAAACCTTCATCGGTTGCTAAATGTACGACTTCCTGAGCAGGTGCTTCTGCCTTTGTTACTTTGATCGGCTTCACTGGATTTTGGACAGAATCTTTTAATAAACGTCCCAAGTGCTTTGGATCATGATGCAGGATTTTTCCCACACGATCTCGGCTAGCGATGATTCCGATCAACACTCGCGTATCAGGAAATCCTTTAACGTTATTGAACATCATCGCCGGTCCTTCTTGAGTTGGACGCTTGACTGTGCCTCCTGCTCCGATATAACGATACACGCCAGATAATTCCGCATGCGGATCGACTTCCACATTGGTTTCATGGTATTCTCCCGGCATTTCTTGCATTTCAGTTAAAACTTTGCGTAAATCATAAGGTGTCGACATAAAAAAAGCCTCCTTGTAATGTTGTACTTCTGATAACCCAAGTTTAGGCTCATCATGTACGCAATACAATTCAGCTTTCAGCATATTCTATTCCACATCGGAATGGTTCAGTTGTAAGAAACGCAAAAATTCTATAGCTGCCGGAGCATCTGCTGTTTCGGATAGATAGAAATTCAAGAAGCTCTCTTTGGTTGGCTCAATCTTACGGATAACTAATTGATCCGGCAACGAATTCCCCAATGATTTTTCCATGATTAAAGAGATTCCTAATCCTTCTTCGATCATTCGTAAGATCAAATCGATGCGCGTTCCCTGATACGTAATATTTGGTACAAAACCAGCTTCTCGACATAGTTCTTCTACCGAGTAATAAGACAGCTCAGCCAGACCCAGTATCAGAAAAGGTTCCTCAGCTAACGCATCAAGAGCAATCGTTTCACTCTTTGCCAAACGATGATTTTCCGGCAAGACAGCTACAAAGCGATCCTTTTCCGTATAAACATAGTTTTTATCCCTATCTTTCTTCAAAGAACGGAAGAAATAAATCGTATTTTTTTCGATCTCAAAGTCGCCAAGCGCCATCGCCTCGGATTCCTTCAAATTCAGATGAATCTCCGGATGCTGCTTCAAGAAGGTGGTTAACAAATCAAAGCCTAAATAATTGGGCATCGTTGGAATCGTATGAACGGTCAGCACCCGTTCTTTTTTCTCTTGATACTCAGTCAATGTCCCCGCCAAATTCCGATAACCATCTACGATTCTTCGAATGTCCGGCAACAACAGCTGGCCTTCTTCTGTCAGCTGAATCTGACGACTGCTGCGGTCGAATAATGGGACCTGCAGCTCCTTTTCCAGTGCGCTGATTTTTTTCGAGACGTTCCCCTGTGTCATATAATTACGTTCTGCCGTCTCGGTATAATTCAATGTTTCGGTCAAATCTAGAAACAGCTGCAGCTTTTGCTGATCCATCTTCTTGCAACTCCTTTATAATAAGTCAGCGACATTTCATTCCATTTAGGAATAGTATAGTGCAGAACAAACAGAAAAACTAGCAGTGTTCCTTTCTTAGCATCCGTGCCTTCTTCATCATTTTATGATAATAAGGCCGCATTTCCTCTTCAGCTACCGCCTGATCCAACTCAGCCGCGGCGATCCACTTCACATCACTATTCTCATCTTCTTTAACTTGCAGCACTTGATCCTCCTGTGCCATAAATAAAAAAGTCGTATTAATGTGAAAATGCGCCTTGATAAACTTACCGTTTTTATAGTGGGCCTGCACAGGTAGAATATCAAAGGCAAACAATCCATCATGAATCAGTTGATAACTCTTGATCCCAGTTTCTTCTTCCAGTTCTTTTTGCGCAACAAACAAAAGGTCCGCGCAGCCATCCGTGTGCCCACTTGTCCAGGAATAGGACTGGTAAATATTATGATAAACCATCAGCACTTTGTCATAGGCAGGATTGACAACCCAGGCAGAAGAAGAAAAATGATAGTCTTGATTCTCTCGTGTCAGCAGCTGTTCTTGAAATTGTAATTTATCTAAAAACAATCGCTTATCTGCCGCTTCTTGCTCCGCAAACGGTTCATACTCGCTGATTAACGCAATGATTTTTTTCATTGTTCGTCCCTCATATCTTTGTCGATTTTGATTTTAAAAAGACCTTTTTATTGATTATAGCAAACTGCAACAAGCAGCATGATAAATAAAAAAACTCGGCTCATTGAACCAAGTCTTTATGGTACAAACCGATACCCCGCTCCCCAAACCGTTTGGATATGCGTCGGCTCGGAGGGGTTCTCCTCGATTTTTTCTCGCAGACGATTGATATGAACCACTACTGTACGAATATCCCCATTAGATTCCATTCCCCAGATCTTTTCGTATAGTTCCTCCTTACTAAAGACTCGTTGGATATTCTCCATTAAAAAGAGCAGCAATTCAAACTCCTTATGCTTCATAGCTACTTCTTTTTCTTTGACTAAAACCGTCATCGCCTCAGGCTGAATCACGATGTCTCCTGTACCGATCGAATGTTTTTTCGCCACATTGGAAGAGTGTTTGTTCAGACGTTCAAACTGCGCCAGATTAGAACGAACTCGAGCAACCAATTCCGTCGGCGAAAAAGGCTTGCTGATATAATCATCTGCACCTAGTCCCAGTCCGCGTAATTTATCGATTTCTTCGTTTTTCGCTGTTACCAAAAGAATCGGCACCAGAATTTCGTTGCGCAGCTGCCGCAGAACCTCGATGCCGTCAATACTCGGCAGCATCACATCCAGCAAAATCAAATCGTATGCTTTCGTTAAAGCTGCTGCCAAGCCCTCAGCCCCATCGTGACAGATCCTGCTTTCAAATCCATTGATCGTTAAAAAATCCTGTACAATGTCAGCAATCGCTACGTCGTCTTCAATAATCAAAATGTTCTTCATCGTTCTTCTCCTTGAATACCGGTTTTCTTTTTTCAGCGCTAATTGGGATTCGAATTTGTATTTGCAGACCGCCATTTTGCGAGGTGTCCGCTTCAATGGTTCCACCCTGACTCTCTACAACGCGGCGAGCAATGGCCAAGCCTAACCCACTGCCTTTTCCTGACTGCGTGCGCGCCTGATCTCCTCGATAGAAAACATCAAACAGCTTTTCCTGCTGCTGCCGAGCAACACCCGGTCCGTTATCGCTAAAGGTGATGACCACCTGCTCGGATTGTTCGTATTGCTCGATCACAAGCTGATTGTCTACTTTAGCACCATATTTCACTGTATTCTCAATAATATTAATGATGACATTGCGCAGTTGCTCCGGATCGATCGCGACTTTTGTTTGAAACGAATGAACCCCTAATGTAATGGTCAACCCACGCTGATGGTATTCTTCCTTAACGCCCTCAATCAGTTCAGCCAAGTATTTCCCAATAGTGACTTTTTGGACTCTCAAAGCAAAATCACCTAGATCGATCTTCGAGAATAGAAACAGCTGATCCACTAGATGAGTCAAATCATCCGTCTTTTGCGTGATAGTCTGTAAATACTTGTTTTTCATTGCAGGGCTCGTTGCGACACCTTTTTCCAAGCCTTCAACATAAGCTTTGATCGCTGTCAACGGTGTGCGCAGATCATGAGAAATTCCAGCAATCAATTCTTTACGATTTTCGCTGTTTTTTTCTTGCTCTGTCACCATCATTTCAAGACGTTCGGCCATTTCATTAAGACTGTTTACGACCGGTCGAAATTCGTCTTTGCCTTGATAATCCGTCCGCCAGCTTAGATTGCCGTCACGAATTTGCTGCACCCCATTTAATAACGTCGTCAACCCTTCATTGATTGGCCGGAAAATAAAGCGTGCTAAAATATAGTTCGTTAGAATCACGAAGAGTATCACACAAACAACGATTAAGAGAGCAACCAAGAGAATCATGTGTTTATTGTCCAAGAGCTGCTCTTCCAAATTCATATGGTAATTCTGATTAACGATCAGAACGTCAAAGCGGCCAATTTTGATGCGATTCACCAACACCTTATTGACTACCAGCGTCTGCTGTTCTGAATTTTCCAGCATACTTCTTACGATTTTATCCTCTTGATATGCCCCTTTGCGTTGAAGCAACGCTTGCTCATCATCGTACAGCAAAATACTGATAGCATCACTGGAACGCTTTTCCCCTAGACGATTGATCGCCCGCTTCAGCTGTTCTTCTGTCGGTTCCTTTGATTTATAGGCTGCTTGAATTGCTTCAATTTGATCATACTTCTCCGTATATAATTCATTTTCCCGCCATTGGTTTACAAAATCCCTGCCAAATGTCTCTGAAAAAATGAAAAAAAGTCCGCCTAAAACGATCCCAGTCAAAACGATCGGCATCACGATCATTAATACATTAGAAAGATATAGCCGTTGACGAATCGTCATCCATGGTCACCTCGAGTCTCTTTTTAAGTTTCTACCTTCTTATTTAACACGAACACTTCGCCTTTTCCTAAAAATAAAGCAAGTATTAATAAATAGTTTATAAATTGTTTATCCTTTCCCACCATTTTATTTCCTTTTATTTTCTATTATGAAGTGTATTTATTAGCAGTCTTGGAGGAACTTACTTATGCAATCATTTACAGGGTTAACGAAAAAACAAGTCAAGGAACGGATAGAAGCTGGTCAAACTAACGACTATCGGATGAATCCGGCAAAGTCTACCGGTACGATCATCCGGGAAAACACCTTGACGCTTTTTAACTTGCTGAATTTTCTTTTAGCAGCTTGTTTATTTGCTGTCAAAGCCTATAGCAACATGTTTTTTATCTCGATCATCATCTTGAATATCATCATCGGAATCGTTCAAGAAATCCGCGCAAAAAAAATGGTGGATCGTTTGACCCTTTTAGCTCAAAACGATATCACAGTCATTCGAGACGGGGGAAAACAAGCAATCGCACCTGACGGATTGGTTTTAGGAGATCATGTCTTGTTAAAAGCTGGTGAGCAAATTCCCAGTGATATGCTTGTCTTGGATGGGCTGGCGGAGGTTAATGAGTCTCTGCTTACCGGCGAATCCGATACGATCGACAAAAAAAGCGGTACTGAAATTTTATCGGGAAGCTATTTGACTAGCGGACAATTGCTGGCTGAGGTACAGCACGTTGGCGCCGATAACTATGCCGCCAAGATCATCAATGAGACCAAAGCTGCCAAACCAATCAAATCTGAACTGATCCAATCGATCCAAAAAATCTCAAAATTCACCAGCTTTATTATTTTGCCGATTGGGATTTTGCTTTTTATTGAAGCCTTTTTCCTACGGGACAGCTCAACCTATACCGCCGTCGTGGCTTCAGTGGCTGCTCTTTTGGGAATGCTGCCGAAAGGGTTAGTCTTACTGATCAGTATCGCCTTGACCACTGGTGTCTTGAAATTGGCTAAAAAACAAGTGCTTGTCCAAAATATGTATGCGATCGAAAACCTAGCTCATATGGATATTCTTTGTTTGGATAAAACAGGAACGTTGACCGAGGGCAACATGCAGGTAGAAAATCTTTACCTGTTAGATGAAAAATATCGCAATGCCCTTCCAGCTCTGATGACCAGCTATCTAGCAGCCACTGAAGACAGCAATCCAACTGCTCAAGCATTAAATCGTTATTTCGGCGAAGGTGCCCATGAACCGACGAAACAGGTTCTTCCCTTCTCCTCCGAACGAAAATACGGAGCGGTTACTTTTGCAAGCAACATCACACTTTATTTAGGTTCACCGGAAAATCTGCTATCTCCTGATGAGATTCCAACAATCATTCAGCACTATCAAGAAGCCGGTTTGCGAATTCTTTTGATTGCTCTATCTTCAGCAGGTATTTTAGAACAACCTTCAGGATTAACACCGATCGCTTTTCTAACCTTGAGCGATCCGATTCGGGCAAATGCCAAAGACACCCTGAACTTTTTGAACGAACAAGGCGTTGAACTAAAGATTATTTCAGGTGATAATCCTAAGACCGTAGCGGCCATCGCTGAAAAAGCTGGCTTTGAAGATTATCAAAAAGCAATCGACCTTTCCAATTATACAAACGAGACAGAAATTCGTCAGTTGGCCCACAGCCATTCAATTTTCGGGAGAGTAACCCCGCAGCAGAAAAAATTGCTGATCCATGAATTAAAATCACAGGAACATACAGTTGGGATGACAGGTGACGGTGTGAATGATATTTTAGCGCTGCGTGAAGCGGATATTTCTATCGCGATGGCTGAAGGAGACGACGCTACAAGACAAATCGCTGATGTTGTTTTGCTGGACTCGAATTTTGGCAGTCTGCCGGCGATTATTTTTGAAGGACGACGAGTAATCAATAATATCACGCGTTCCTCCGGTGTTTTCTTCATCAAAACAATTTATTCGCTGCTGGTTTCATTGTTCTGTATTTTAACCGTCTCAACATTCCCTTTCATTCCGCTTCAAATCACCTTGATCGATTTGGCGATCGAAGGGTACCCAGCCTTCTTTCTATCCTTTGAAGCAGACAATCGAAAAATTCAGGGACGCTTTTTACCTAACGCAATCAAACGGGCCATGCCAAGCGGGCTGTTAGTTCTGATAAATGTTGTTTTAGTTTGGGGCTTGGGCCAATTTTTCTTATCTGCGATGGACACACGAACCTTGATGTACTATTTATTGATCGGTATCAGTTGTTTCGCAGTAATGAAATCATGCCAGCCATTTAATCGTCTGCGATTATTCTTGGTGGTTACGACTATTATCGGCAGTTTCACAGCAGTTGTCCTCTTCCATCAGCTCTTGTCGATCAGTACATTAACGCTTCCGATTTTCGGGGGTTTTGTGCTTATGATGATTTGCAACTGTCTATTATGGAACCCGCTGGCGAAACGAATCGCCAAAATGAAATTGGCCTTCCTCTAAAATACCCAATACAAAAAAGAAGCTGTCCACACTCGGACAGCTTCTTTTTATTTAGCACGTACTGGCAGCCAGACCTGGAATTGGGCATTCTCTGGATTGGCATCCAGATACAACTCAATATCCGGTAATTCATCGTATTCAAAACCGGAAGTCGGCAGCCATTCCTGAAATACTTGCTGCTGCAGCTCCTGGATCGCGCCCGGCATTGGACCCGTTCCGGAGAAGATTGCCCATTTCGCTGCTGGTATTTCATATTGGGCGAAGGCTTCTGAAGCTTCTTCGCTGACCACACCGATCACATATTCCCAAGTATCTTGAATTTCTGAAGTCATCAAGCTGACACCTAAAACTCCGGGATTATTTTGATCCATCAACGGGATCAGTTTTTGCAATTCTCCGCTGGCACTCACCTCATTCCAAAATTCTGGAATGCGTTTTTGAGCCACTTCCATATCCTGTTCGATTTTTAAACCAAATCCTGTGACATGAAATGCTTCTTTGTCGATTAATTGATATTCCATCGCATGTACTCCTCTTACTGTAAGTTTGAAGGTCAACATGGGATAGCTAGTCAATTTTGCCCCTGGTTGCTTTGCTTCTTTCGGAGTAATCCCGTGTACACTTTTGAACACTCGATTAAACGAAGTTGGAGAATCATAGCCGTATTTAGCAGCAACATCGATCACCTTTTCACCTCGCTGCATATCAACACCCGCCAGACTCATCCTGCGCCGACGAATATATTCACCTAACGTTACTCCCGCGATATACGAAAACATCCGCTGATAATGATAACTTGAACACTGCGCCAATTGCGCCGCCTTGTCTAAGTCGATCTCTCCAGCTAAATTCTCCTCCACATGGGCAATACTACTATTGAAATGATCTAACCATTCCATTCATTTTCCTCCTGTCTCTACTATAATAGAATCAGTAAAGAAATACCTCTCAGAACGTGCCGGCTTTTGCGAGCTAAAAGCTCAGCTTCGCCAATCGATCAAAGGCCTCTGCTAAAAGGTCCAGCGGTTGCGTTGCTGCAAGACGAATATAATCGTCTCCGACCTTTTCGCCGAAAGCTTTTCCTGGAACGAACAGCACGCCGCTCTGCTCTAAGACTTTTTCCACGAACGTTACTGAATCCAGCCCGCTTTTACTGATATTAATAAAAGCATACATGCTGCCAGCAACTGGATGCAAGGATAAATAGGAAATTTCCGCAACTCTTTGTTCAATATAACTCAAACGCTCTTTAAACACTTCAACTGTCGGAGGAACCAATTCTTCATAATGTTTCAACGCATAAATCCCGCCGCGCTGCGAGGCAGTCGGTGCAGAGTAGGTAATACTCTCGTTGATCATCCCCGCGACTTGATTGATATACGCCGGTGCGATCATATACCCTAGACGCCACCCGGTCATCGCGAAGCCCTTCGATACGCCACTGATCGTAATCGTATTTTCTGGAGCTAGGCTAGCCATCGGTATGAATTTTTCTTTAAAAACAAAGTCTTCATAAATTTCATCCGAAATGATAAAGAGATCATTCTCAATCGCCACTTCGGCGATTTGCTTCAAGGTCGCTTCTGAAAACACTGCGCCCGTTGGATTATTCGGCGAGTTTATGATGATCGCCTTTGTTCGGTCGGTGATCGCTGCTTTTAGGTTCTCAACCTCTAATTGAAAACCATTTTCTTCATAGGTCGGAACAAAAACCGGTGAACCGCCGGATAACACGACTTGCTCACGATAAGGTGAAAAATACGGCTCATGAATGATTACTTCATCGCCGGGATCAAGCAGTACCTGCATCACCAAATACATTCCATGCAATGCACCAACTGTCGCTCGAACTTGATTAACTTGAAAATTTAGATCATATTTTTTTTGATAGAATTCAACGACTGTCGTCAAAAATTCTTTACTGCCGTCGGGTGCTGTATAGTTCGTTGCACCTTTTTTTACATCCGCATAAGCCGCTTCGATGATTGCCGGATTGGTAATCAAATCCGGATCGCCGATCGACAAATCGATGATATCTTCTTTTTCTTTCGCTAAAACGGCGATCTTCATCAGCAAATTTTCTGCCGGCTGCTGGAAGCGTCGCGCAATTATACTTTTATCCATCCTTGTTCACCTCGTCATCTTACAATACTTTATTCAAGAAATCCTGCGTCCGACTATTTTGCGGATGATCAAAGATTTCTTCGGGTGTTCCTTCTTCTTGAATGACGCCATCCGCCATAAAAATCACGCGATCCGCAACCTCCTTGGCAAAGCCCATCTCGTGAGTCACCACCACCATGGTCATACCTTTTTTAGCTAAGTCCTGCATAACAGCCAATACTTCCCCGACCATTTCTGGATCGAGCGCTGATGTCGGCTCGTCGAACAACATCACATCAGGATTCATAGCTAGCGCTCGTGCGATCGCCACCCGCTGCTGCTGCCCGCCAGATAAACTAGCAGGATAACTGTCGGCTTTTTCCTTCAAGCCAACTTGATCCAACAAAGCCAACGCTTGTTCTTTCGCCTTTGTTGGGTCTTCTTTTTTAATTTTAACCGGTGTGATCGTCAAATTCTCTACAACACTCATATGAGGAAATAAGTTGAAGCTTTGAAATACCATTCCCATCTTTTGACGAATCTGATCAATATTGCTGTCAGGAGCCGTGATGTTCTGACCTTCAAAAAAGATTTCGCCAGAAGTCGGCTCTTCTAATAGATTCAAGCAGCGTAAAATCGTACTTTTCCCACTTCCCGAAGGTCCGATGATTACCACTACCTCTCCATCTTTGACCTCAAGATCGATCGATTTTAAAACTTCGTTATCGCCAAAGCTTTTTGACAGTTGTTTTACATTAATCATTCAGTCCCATTCTCCTTTCAACTAACCCCAATAGACGGGAAATACAGAAGGTCAATACAAAGTAGATCAGCGACACAAGCACATATGGTAAGAACGGCTTGAAGCTGGCTCCTTGTACTACTCCAGTTTGGAAGATCAATTCTGATACCCCGATAACAGAAACGACCGATGATTCTTTGATGATCGTCACGAATTCATTCCCTAAAGCTGGTAAAATATTTTTGATTGCTTGCGGGAAGACAATATAGCGCATCGCTTCTTTTTGGTTCATCCCTAATGAACGCGCCGCTTCCATCTGACCTTTGTTGACCGCATTGATCCCAGCCCGAACAATCTCAGCGACATAGGCCGCACTGTTCAGCGAAACCGCGATACAACCAGCCAATAATTTCGACAAGTCTAATCCGATCACACCTGTTCCGAAGTACACGATAAAAATTTGCACCAATAATGGCGTTCCCCGAACATACTCGATATAAATTACCGCGATAGCTTTCAAGATTTTGCTCTTGCTTAATTTCATTAAGGCTAACAAACTACCAATAACTAAGCCAAATAGCACACCGACAAAAGCCAATAAAATCGTATATTTCGCTCCATTTAAATAATATGGTCCATATTTTTGCAAGAATGATTGTTCGTCTTGGAACATCAAATCATTGGCATCTTTTTGATAGTCTTTCAGCAAATCTTTGTCATTGATCGTTTTGATTGACGCGTTGACATGCTTTTTCAAATCCGGTGTATTTTTTGACATGGCGATGGCTGTCACTTTTTCGCCTTGTTCAAATTTCACTGGTGCCAATTCCACGTTGTCACTCTGTTGAACGTACGCCTCCGCTACCGGTTGTTCTAATACGACTGCTTCAACCTTTTTGTTCAGTAAATTGTTGACTAAGTCCGGAACCTTTTGCAGCGAAGTTGGTTCTGCACCGGTCATTTCATTTTTAACTAAATCCTCTTGCGTTGTTTGCTTTTGCGCGCCAACTGCCAATCCGTTAAAATCTGCCGTCGTCTTGAATTTATTCTTGTCGCCCTTGCGAACCAAGACCTTCTGTTGAACAACAAAATACGGATCGGAAAAATCAACTTCCTTCAAACGTTCTTCCGTAATCGACATACCGGAAATAACTAGATCGATCTTTCCTGTTTTCAACGCACCTAATAAGGCATCGAAACCAAGCTCTTCAATTTTTAGTTTAACGCCCATGTCCTTCGCGATTTTTTCAGCGATCGACACATCAAAACCAACGATTTTATCTTTTCCATCCACATCCGCATGAAACTCATAGGGTGCATAGTCAGCCGATAATCCGACAACTAGCTCCCCGCTTTGTTGAATACGCTCGTTGATCGCATCTTTCTCTGCTCCTTGCGCTTTTGCCGGTAAAAAGCTTACTAACATCAGTAATACCGTGAGCAATGCTCCAATTCTCTTTTTCATCCATCCTGCTCCTTTTGAATAATAATATAAGCATATGAATAATTAAGGTATAAATATCCAAAAACCAACTTGCATTTATACTACCATAATAGCTACAATAAAAAAGAATAATCTAAAAAAATGATGAAAGAAGTTTTATAATGACAAAACAATTGATCGTACGCGGTGCACCGCAAGAATATGAACTAAAAGCAAACGCTTGGGACTCATTGGAATCCCATCTTAATAGAAGAAAAATGGAGAATGTTCTCATTCTTCATGGAGAAAAATCCTGGAAGGCAGTAAAAGAGTATTTTCCAAAGTTATCAATAGCAAACACCTCTCATTATTATGGAGGACAGTGTACCGATTCCGCAGCCGAATATTTTGCGTCTTTATGCAAAAAAGAAACGTTCGATGGTATCATCGCAGTTGGCGGTGGTAAAGTAGCAGATTTAGGAAAATTTGCCGCCTACAAAACTCAGCTTCCGATCATTATCTTACCGACCTTAGCAGCTACTTGCGCAGCTTACACGCCATTGAGTGTGGTTTACGATGAGAACGGCGTAATGTTGCGCTATGATATTTTCCCAAAAGCGATCGATCTGGTGCTGATCGATCCGGAGATCATTTTGCATTCGCCTCGAGAATTAATGATTGCCGGCATTGGCGACACCTTAGCAAAATGGTATGAATCTCATGCAATCATTTCTCAATTAACCGTGAAACCTGTCGAAGTACAGGTCGCTGAATTTGCTGCAAAGAAATGCCGTGAAATTCTGATTGAGGAAAGCTCAGAGGCTTTATTGGCAATGGAGCATGAAAAAATCAATCAGGCATTTATCGATATCGTTGAGGCCAATATTCTATTAGCAGGTATGGTTGGCGGATTTGGTGATGAGTATGGCCGAACAGCCGGTGCTCATTCAATCCACGATGCCTTGACTGTCTTACCAGGCAGTCACCAGCAACTCCACGGAAATAAAGTGGCCTACGGTATTTTGGTTCAATTAATGATCGAAAATGAGTTGGATGAAATCAAACAATTATTACCTTTCTATCAACAATTAGACTTACCGACAAATCTAGCTGACATGAACCTGCATTTAACTGAAGAGGAATATCAAGCTGTCGCCGAACGTACGTGTACTCCAGGTGAGATGATTCACTTAATGAAGGAAACGATTACTCCAGCACTTGTGATTCAAAAAATGAAGGACTTAGAAGTATTGATGAGGAAATGAGAAAAAGGAACTTGCGAAATCCGCAAGTTCCTTTTTGGTCTAGTTCAGCAAAAAAAGTTTTAAAAAAAAGATACTTATGGAGCAAAGTATCTTTTAAAAAATTTTCCCGGTTCTTATGGCATAAATAGTTAAGGAAATTAGAATGAACAACGCCAACATTTCTAGTAAAAAGTCGGTGGTTTTTACTTCGTTTTTCGAAGTGTTCCTCTCTGGTTTCATTGCGCTATTAGGGCCCTCCTTACGTTTACAATGCAAGGATAACAAACCATTGGTATAGCTTCGTAACAATTCTTATTGAATTTAATTAGGATACTATTAGCTGATTCTAATTTAAACTCGCTTTACTTTCGAATAATTTATTTTGGAAGTTTCTGACTATCAGCACTACACTCAGCAGCTCTATCACTTGAACTAACGGCACACCTGCTCCTGTATAGAAAAACATAAACAAATCCTTAGCATTTGGTGCCCAAGTGGAAAACCATGATACGCCAAACAGATATAGAAGATATGTCAGCAGCAAGCCTAAGCTGATAATCAAATAATCGCCTAAGACTTTACGCCTTGCTTCCCTTTTGAAATACCCTGCCGTAAAAATCATCAACGTGCCTAAACTAACAAACAACAGCACCGGAGAAACGATTCGATACAGCCAAATAATTCCGCTGATGAGCAATACTAACGGCTTTGTCCGTTTCACTTCTGCGTTCATTCCTTTTTTAGTCGTCGGTAGCGTTTTGACATTCAGCAGCTTCAGAATCCTCTTTGCCGGCTGGTTGGGCATAAAGAACGAACCGCTGTACCCTATCTGATAACTTTTGTAAGATGTCGTTTCAATGATTCCCGCACCCAGATAATTAAAAACTTTTCCCATGTCTTCAAGCTTCTTCCCATTGCTTTGTTTCGACACGAAGAACATTTTTTTCTGTTTCAGCTCACCAGATTTGAATGCTTCAGCTAGTTCCTGATTCATTTTTTTAAAGACTTCTTCATTTGCTCTGCCATTTTTGTACAAGCCCTCTCGCTGAAACATCTCCCGCAAGCCCCAAACAAACATGTCTCCCGGCAGTTCCTTATTTTTGACTGGCCAAACATCTGGCCAAATTGATTCCTTCAGCATCCAGTCAATCCCTTTATGGTACTTGGCAAAAGTCGGTGACACCTTTTGAGCTTCTGCAAATGTTTTTTTCGAGACCCAGATGCCGCTGTCCTCGGCAATTGATTTGGAATCATAACCGCTATTATCGATCCGGATTAGGTTCTCCGTCAGCTTAGCAAAAGACGTTTTGGTTCGATCATTAGTGGTAAAAATTCCATAGTGGTCCTGATTCATTTTGGAAATCAGTAGTGACTCCCCAAATGTAAAGAGCAAGGGAGCCATTAATAACAAAAGATTACTGATGATCTTTTTCTTGCTTGTTCCCTTCAGCATCAACCAAAAATTGCGCACCCATTCCTTCAATGTTGCTCCTGAAAGCCGTTCTGTCACAATGATCCCGAAAAATGTACAACCCGTTGCTACTATATAAAGAGGCATTATCCAAATTGAATCTTCCCGCAGATACCAAAAAAAGGGAAACGCAACGATCAACACAAGCGACCAAGGAATTCGTTTCTCGATTGTTTCTCTTCTGCGCAAATAGAGACCCAGAATCCCTGCCAAAACAAACAGCACTGATGCAAAAACTAAACTATTCCGATAAACACGCAGCGAAAAATCTGAGGTCAGCGTGGCTGGTGAATAAATTAAGAACAAGAAACCCAGTCCGCTTAAATAATTATTTTTAATCAATGGCGTCAACGCCCTAACAATAGCAAAGGCTGCCCCTATATTAAACAAACACAAAAACAACGGATAAGGGATTTTTGAAAAATGATTCACAAGTAAAAAGAAAGTAAAAGATAGTCCTTTTGACAGTGTCCCGGTATTATAAGTCCCCAACCATTTACCATCTAGAATGTTTAATGCCTGATTAATAGAAAGAGCATCATCATAGCCAGCTTGCATACTGACCTTGATTGGCATCATCACCGCGATAATACAGCGAAAAACAATCGCGAAAATAAAAACACCTATCAGTATTTTTCTCACTAACTCAGGATTGAGTTTAATCCGTTTTTTGATGTTCATAGTTTAGAAAAAGGAATAAAAGCGGGCAAGTTTCCTTCTATCTCCGTTAAGAATTTTTGGAGCCATATCACATCATGCCATTGATCAAATTTATAGCCGATTTTAGGGAAACATGCGACCTTCTGGTAACCAAGCTTCTCGTGGAACTCTATACTGTCTTGATTGCCTCCCGTTATACAAGCTGTTAAGATCGCAACATTTTGTGCTCTTAAGGCCTTCTCTAGCGCTTGATACAATCGTTTCCCAGCACCATTACCCCGTTTTTCCCGATCAACATATACACTGACCTCCACTGCCCAATCATAGGCCGCCCGGTCTTTATACGCATGAGCATAAGCGTAACCTAAGATTTCTCCATTATCTTCGGCAACAAAATAAGGGTATGCCTGAACAGTCTCTCCTATTCGATCGGCAAAATCCTCTTCGTTAGGTACTTCATAATCAAATGTTATCGTGGTTTCTCTAACATAAGGCGCGTAAATCGCCACTAGTGCAGACGCATCCGCTGGTGTCGCTACTCGAATTTCAATCATCTTAGTCCCCCTCATTGTTCTCAATTCTATCACTCTGACAATTAAAAAAACACCCTCTCTAAAAAAGATACATCAAAAGTCCGAAAAGAGAAATCGTTTTGAAACTAAACAACGCTCAAACCATTCCTACACTTAGTTAACACGACGATGGTAATAATAACACCGAATAGCCTCGATCATTCTTATCCTATACCGTTATATTTTATTTTCCCATAAATGACAGATAGCCAACGATATTTTGAATACAATTAGAATAAGATGGCAATTCTTTAATCTTCTCCTTCTTAGTTTTACCAGCTCCTTATGGTTATTTTTACGTAAGTATGCTTATATAGAAAGAGTGTTTCTTGATTGTCAGCTCTGCTTCGCACAGTTAGATCGTTTTCAAGGTCAGCATGACAGTCGTTCTTGTTAGAACTAATAAAGAAAATGGTGCACATACAAAAAATTGAGATTTATTCGTGGATCGGAATGTAAAAATGAGCCGTCTAGCGGAAGGAACAACAGGGTGAGAATCACGTTCATCTTTTATATAAAAAATGAAGTCGTTGAAATGAACTAGGAGGATATTATGGAACAGAATCAAGTGCCGGACAATCATACGAAAGAGTTGAGTTTGTTGGGGTTAAGTATGATCGTGATCGGCTCAATGCTAGGTGGCGGGGTCTTCAATCTACCCAGCAGCATCTCTCAATCAGCTGGCGTTATCGCCTCCCTACTGGCGTGGTTGATCACCGGGATCGGCGTTTTCTTTATCGCGAAAGTTTTTCAAACTCTATCAAAGGAAGAACCCGAGATCATTGGCGGAATTTATTATTATGCTAAAGATGGCTTTGGTGATTATATCGGATTCAATTCCGCTTGGGGTTATTGGTTGAGTAATATTATTGGTAATGTTTCTTTTGTCATTCTATTTTTAGATGCTTTAAGTAAGTTTATTCCTTCCATTGGCGGTTCTGGCGGCCAAATCGGATTATTTTTAGGAACGTTTATGATTTGGGGCGTGATCTTTTTGGTCGCGCGCGGGATCAAAACGGCTAGTTTGTTGAATACAATCGCCACAAGCGCGAAGGTTATTCCAATCTTATTAGCTATTTTTCTCTTATTCATTCATTTTAAATACCAAACTTTCTCAATGGATATTTTTGCTAAAAACATGATGCTGAATGGCAAACAATTAGGCAGCGTTCCAACACAAATTCGTCATGCCATGCTGCAAACGATGTGGGTCTTCGTTGGTATCGAAGGCGCTGTCGTCTTATCTGGTCGGGCAAAGCGGGCTCGCGATGTTGGTCGCGCGACTTTGATTGGCTACTCAACAACACTGGCAATCTATGTCCTGATCGTAATGTTGAGCTTCGGCTCACTGCCGCAAGAACAACTTGCTACTCTGCCAAGCCCTTCTTTAAGTGGCATACTGCAAGCCTCTACCGGTGCTTGGGCCGGTAGTATGATCAATATCGGTGTGATCATTTCCGTTCTGGGAGCCTGGATTTCATGGACAATCTTAGCAGCGGAAATCTCTTATGATGCTGCCCAAGATAACATGTTTCCTGCATTTTTAGGGAAAGCCAATAAACAAAATTCGCCGGTGAATGCCCTAGTTCTGAACGGAGTCATTATGCAGATCGTCTTTTTGATCTCTCGTTGGGCAATGGATGCCTTCCAAGCAGTAACTGATACTGCAACAACAATGGTTTTAGTCCCTTACGTTTTATCTGCCGCCTTCTTATGGCAGATTGCTAAAGGAAAAAAGCACAAGGGACAGCAATTTTTAGCGATCGGCGGAATTGTTTATGGCGTCTACATGCTGTATTCATCCGGAATTTTGAACCTGCTCTATTGTATCGGGATCTACGCGTTAGGTTTTGTCTTTTGGTTGTGGAACAGTCATACTTATAAACGCCCCGTCTTTACAACAAAAAGGGACAAAATTCTTTTTTCAATTGTTACAATTTTAGGTGTAGTCAGCTTGGTTGTCTTTCTGATTCAATTAGGATAAAAAAGCGACAGTGATAAAAAAAATCACTGCCGCTTTTTTTATTAGATCAATTGCAAAATCATCGTAGCCAAAAGCCCTAGTGCGTAACAGCTGTTAAAGACAATCAGATTTTCTACTGACATCGGAAATGTTTTATCTTTGATTTGCTGCTTGGCAAATACTCTAGTTTGGGGAATCACTTTTACTAAACTGATAAAGGTTAGTAGGATCGGCCACTGATAAATACCGGCAACTAGACCAACAAGAATTACGCCATAACAGCTGTGCATTAAAACCTTGTACAACCTCACTCCCCACTCGCGCCCAATGTAAAACGGCAATGTATAGCGATGATTTTCAACATCCTGCTCCAAGTCGCTTAAATTATTGGCCAACATAATATTGGCAATCGTCAACATCAAAGGCAAAGCAGCCCAAACAATCGCTAAAACAGCCAGCGTATTTCCCGTGATCGCAAAATGATTAACATCTAGCTCTAAATAAAAGAGCCGCTGATCATAGGTATTTAGATAAATCGTGATCGCAAAAATCCCTAACCCTTCTGTTACACCGCTAAAAATCTCTCCTAAGGGCATTCGAGAAAGCGGGATTGGACCATATGTATAAAATATTCCGACAAAAAAGCATGCTGCCCCCATCGGCAACAACAGCCAACCTGTTTGTACGACCAATATTAATCCAACGATCGCCGCAAAACCAATCAAACTAATAATGAGCCGTTGGATCTGTTTCTCTGATAAATTTTCTCGACCAATGATATTCTCTTCATATTTGTACTTATCCGACTGAGCCTTAATGAAATCCATATAATTATTGATAGCGGTGATCGCTAAGTCGAAAGCAAACATCCCAAAAAAGAAAAAAAGTGTCTTTCCTGGATGAAAAGAATGGAAATATGTGTTTGTAAATAAAACGGCGATCACAAAAGGAAAGATTCCTGCAAATTTTGTGCGAATTTGCACAAGCTCAAAAAAATTCTCTCTACTCATTTTATTCTGATCCGCTTTTATCCTTTTCGTATTATCCATGACAACCTCCTAGCTAATTAATTTTTCTGATTTTGCTTATAAATGAGACCACCGCCCAAAAAACTATGTGGTGGTCATGCAATTTGTACTTAACCAATCAATTGCCAAAACAAGGTAACCAAAAGTCCTAATGCATAACAGCCATTAAACGCAACCAGATTCTTGATCGACATCGCGAAGGTTTTACCTTTAATTTGTTTTTTTGTAAATATTCTAGTTTGCGGATAAACCTTCACTAAACTCATGAACGTCAAAAGAATCGGCCATTGATAAATTCCAGCGATCCATCCAATCAAAATTGCTGCGTAAGAGCTGTACATTAAAAGGTTGAATAGAATCACGGCGTTCTTTTTTCCTAAATAAAACGGCAGCGTATAACGATGGTTCGCAATGTCCTGCTCTAAATCACAAATATTATTCGCTAACATAATATTGGCGATCGTCGCAATCAGAGGTATCGATGCCCAAACCACGGCAAGTGCCGCCGTTGTGCTCCCTGTTAACGCGAAATGCTGCATGTCCAAATCCATGAAAAAGAGCTTTTTATCATACGTATTCAAATAGATTGTGATCGCAAATATTCCCAGTCCCATCGTCACACCGCTAAATACTTCCCCTAAAGGCATGCGAGACAAAGGAATCGGTCCAAACGTGTAAAACACACCAATGAAGCAGCAGGCACAGCCCATTATCAAAAGCAGCCAACCAGTTTGAACAGCTAAAGTAAGCCCCACAATCGCCGCAAAACCAATCAAACCAAAAATAATCATTACAACAGTGCGTTCTGACAACTGATCTTTCCCAATAACATTTTCTTGATACTTGTATTCTTCAGAGTGCGCTTTGCGAAAATCCATATAATTATTGATTGCAGTCGTTGCCATATCAAAAGCAAACATGCCAAAAAAGAAAAAAAGTGTTTTTCCCCAATGAAACGAATGAAAATACGTATTAGTAAACAAGACAGCAATCAAAAACGGAAACAAACTTGCTAGCTTGGTACGTATCTCTACTAAATCAAAAAAACTTTTTCTTGTCATCGCTTGCTCCCTACTTCAAATCCTTATCATTGCCCATTGTATAGCCAGCTTCCTTATTCAATTCAAAAGTATCCTTCAGACCGGAAGTGACATATATTTTATCTTCACGTGTCACAAAAATGGCTTCGGTATCCTTCAAACCTTCAACATAGTTTATTCCCTCTTTGACCCCCATTGAAAAAACTGCCGTCGAAAGCCCATCACCATCAATAGATTTCTTTGATACGATTGTGACTCCAGCGATGTCATTGTCGAATGGATAACCAGTCTTTGGATTGAATAAATGGTGGTATGTTTTGCCATCAACTTCCAAATAGCGTTCGTAGATCCCGGATGTCACTAGCGACATGTTACTTTCAGGAACACTTCCTAAGACAACATTGCGAGCCTGGTTAGGATCCTGGATTCCAACAGTCCAGTCTTCTTTTTGATCCCCGCGAGGACTATGCCCCAATACATACACATTTCCCCCAAGGTCAATAATTGCCGTCGTGACTCCTTTTTCTTTCAAAACTTTTACAACTTCATCGGTGATGTATCCTTTTGCTATCGCACCTAAATCTAATTTCATTCCTTTTTCTTTCAAGTAGACTGTTTTATCTGTGTCATTGAATTCTACATCATGGTAATTAACCAATTTCAACGCTTGATCGATTTCGCTTTGTTCAGGCTTGCGTGCATCTGGAAAACCAATACGCCACATTGAAGTGATTGATCCGATCGCCATGTCGAAGCCGCCGTTAGAATCCCGACTATATTTATAGGCTTCCTTCAATAGATAATACATGTCATCCGTTACTTTGACTGGTTTTACACCTGCTTCCTTATTGATCTCATCAATTTCAGAACCATCTTCGTTAACAGTGATCTTGTCAGCCAATTCCTTCACTCGATCGAACGCCGGTTTCAAAGCCGCCTTTTTCCCATCATCGTAAATACGAATCTGGACATATGTACCCATCAAAAATTGTTTATCATCATAAGGTTTTTCATTTATTTTTGGTTTATCATTGCCGCAAGCAGTTAAAACAACTGCAATCAAACCAAGAACCATTAATAGTACACGTTTCTTCACGCAAATACTCCCTTTATCTATTCCAAATTTTGTCACCTTATCATAGCGTTTTTAAACATACTTTCAAAGTATTTTGAGAATTTTTTTTATTTTCGGCTAGCTCATGTTTGAAACAAATTTCGTACGTATATCCTCTTCGCGCATACGATTATGCTAAACAGTCTGATTGTTATATTGACTTCTCGTTGTTGATTGAATTCAAACACATTAATACTGCAAAAAGCATAACTCGCAAAAAAGAGCTGGGGAAACCCCAGCTCTTCCAAGATTCCCTAATAGGAAGGAATTAATTTTTAGTTACGATATTGTCTACTTGAATCGCCGTAGTGTTGCCTTTTTCAGCAGCATTGACTAATTGCGCAGCGTACGTTTGGAACACGTGTGAAGAATGTGTTGCACCAGTTACGACTTCGACATCCGCTGGAGCGCCTTTTTCAACTAAACCTTTGTTCAATTGTTCGATATATTCTTTAGGACCTACTCCGCTTTTAGCTTTCATATTCTTCTCGTAGTCAGCATCATCTTTTTTAGATTTTCCGTCTTTGTCCACCATATCAAAGTTTGATTCAGTGATCTTTCCGTCAGCCACTGTCATATTGAAAACTGTACGATAACCATTAGAATAGTTCTTTTCTTCTAATGTGTACGTACCATCTTTTAGAGCAGCACCATTGTCGATTTCGATTGTTTTTGTGTCGCCAGCTTGAGCAGCTTGAACCAATTGTTGTGAGTAATTTTTAAAGTTTTCACTTGAATGCGTTGCGCCAGTCACAACTTCAACTGCATCTGGATTTTGAGTTTGTTCTAAAGATTTATTCAATGCTGGGATATATTCTTTAGGACCAGTCTTGGTTTTTTCTTTCATACTTTTTTCGTAATCGGCATCTTTTTGTTTTGATTTTCCATCTTCGTTTAAGTAATCATAGTTCGATTTAGTAATCTTGCCATCTTTAACAGTCATATCGAAAACAACACGATACCCATTATCGTAATTCTTTTCTTCCAATTTATATGTGCCGTCTTTAAGATCTCCACCGGCTTCTTTTTCCGCTGGTTTTGCGGCTTCAGAAGAGCTTGCTGAAGAACTTGATGCCGTATCTTTATCATTGTTTCCACCACAAGCTGCTAAAGCCAGTGTAGAAAACGCTACCACCGCAAATCCTGATACTATTTTTTTCATTTTCATGATTTAACTCCACCTTTTTCTTTTTTTGTGATTCATTAAACAAGAATCATTCTAAATCACTTATTTAATTTTGTACATCATTTTTTATATTTAATCTATTTTTCTAATTAATTTATTAAAATAGAGGGTTCTTTAGTTTAAATTAATTCTAATAGACAAAAAAATAAACTATATGTATAATGAAATCGATTGTTCAGGCATTATCAATTTATTATTATTGTGCAGTCATTATCATTTAAAAGGAGCGGATTATCAATGGCACAACAGAAAATTGTCGTTGTAGGTGCAGGGTATGCAGGTGTTGCAGCAACGAAATTCATGGCCAAGAAGTTAAAAAAAGACGACGTTGAGATCATGTTGATCGATCGTCACTCTTACCATACAATGATGACCGAGTTACACGAAGTTGCTGGCGGACGGGTAGAACCAGAAGCTGTTCAATATGACTTGCAACGGCTTTTTGCCCGCAAGAAAAATGTTTCACTAGTAACAGATACTGTTATCGGCATCGACAAAGAGAAAAAAATCGTTAAAACAAAATTAGGCAAGTACCCATTTGATCAATTGATCATCGGTATGGGCGGTGAGCCAAACGACTTCGGGACTCCCGGTGTCAAAGAACACGGCTTTACCTTATGGTCGATGGAAGACGCGATCAAAATCAGAAAACACATTGAAGACACTGTGGCAAAAGCGGCACTTGAGCCGGATGAAGCAACTCGTCGAGCAATGTTGACCTTTGTCGTCTGCGGTTCTGGCTTCACTGGAATCGAGATGATCGGTGAATTGATGGAATGGAAAAAGGTTCTGGCCAAAGAACATAAATTACGTCCTGAAGAATTTACTTTGATGGTTGTGGAAGCCCTTCCGACTATTTTGAATATGCTTGATCGCAAAGATGCGGAAAAAGCCGAACGTTTCATGATGAAAAAAGGTATTCAACTAAAAAAAGGTGCTCCGATCACGGAAGTAACAGCGGATCATATTGTTTTAAAAGACGGCTCACAGATTCCGACAAACACCTTGATTTGGACTGCCGGTGTTAAAGGAACGACAGACGCGGCTGATTTTGGATTAGAGACAGCTCGTGGTCAACGTTTGTACGCCAATGAATTCATGCAAGCAAAAGGCTATGAAGACAAAGATATTTATATCGTCGGCGACTTAGTACACTACGAAGAAAACGGCGATGGCAAACCAACACCGCAAATCGTTCAAGCAGCTGAACAAACGGCTCACACTGCAGCTGCAAATATCGTCGCAAAAATCAAAAATACGCAAAAACATGAATTCAAGAGCAATTATCAAGGCTTCATGGTTTCTATCGGTTCTAAATGGGGCGTTGCCAACTTAATGGACAAAGTTCACTTGGCTGGCTTCATGGCGATCGTAATGAAACACATTGTTAATTTGAAATATTTCTTTGATATGCGTTCTGGATATTATATGTTCCAATACATGATGCATGAATTCTTCCATATCAAAAACGATCGCAATGTAACACGCGGACACTCTTCTCGTTACGGAAATGTTCTGTGGAGTGTCCCATTACGTGTATTTTATGGTTCAATGTGGCTGATTGAAGCATCAAAGAAAGTCGTCGGCGACGGCAGTTATTTGAATCCAAGCTCTTGGTTCGGCAACGGCTCATGGTTTACAGATAAAGTGGTCTTCCCCTTCCCTTGGTTACAGGAGCAAGTAACAACTGGAGCATCTGCGGCTGGGGCGCATGCCGCTGAAGCTACAACAGCGGCCACTGGAGCAGCTGGCGGAGCGACAGATGCGGCTAATGCTGCAACTCATTTTGGTCTCAGCTATGCTTTTGGTGAAAATCCAATGCCGGTCTTTGAAAAAATGCCTCACTGGTTCGCAAAAATTATGGAATTTATGATGCCGAATAGAGATGTTGCTTTGTTCATGCAAAAATTTATGACCTTTGTTGAGATCGGTATCGCTTTAGCATTGATCTTCGGTCTGTTTACTTGGCTGGCCAGCGCCGCAACAATTGGTTTGACCATTGTCTTCTGTTTATCAGGCATGTTCTACTGGGTCAACATCTGGTTTATCTTTGTTGCCTTTGCTTTGATGAATGGTTCAGGTCGTGCCTTAGGTCTTGACCGCTGGGTAATTCCATGGATTCAACGCACGGCTGGCAGATGGTGGTACGGTACACCAAGATCGATTTACGGAAAAGACAGTTCTAAGTAATTTGAACAATAAGTAACCCATCCACCCGTGAAAACGGGTGGCTTTTTAACACCTCTAGAAGAGGTCCCCACTCACATACTCCATAAATGGAGCTTTCTAAAAGACCGTCAACCGCTCGTCGCTCGCTACTTTA
>Ga0153985_1000024_pt1 | contig 46547 bp, 40 predicted proteins | sample TSGA069MetaG_FD_104715 | JGI IMG/M metagenome (GOLD analysis project Ga0153985, IMG submission 104715) | Attine ant fungus gardens microbial communities from Georgia, USA - TSGA069 MetaG | ecosystem: Host-associated > Fungi > Mycelium > Unclassified | place: USA: Georgia, Alexander Wildlife...
CGGGCTTCACGGATAACGAAGCTGGCGACACTCCCCATCATGAAGCGTTCCACGGCGTTCAGCCCGGATTGCCCCACCATGATCAAATCGATGTCGTATTGATCTGGTAATTGAGTGGCAAGAGCGTCTTTGATGGAGCCGTAAGCGACGATGCCTTCTACTAGATCAAAATCCACTGATTTTGCGTAGGCTTTGCAGTCGTCGATCAGATTTTTCGCCGTATCTTTTTCTTGTTCTAAGATGGAACTATCCAAAGGTGCATAGCCCATCATGGTCGGCACTTGCTGATCGATGATCGTTGCGGCATAGACCTTCCCTTGATTTCGACGAGCGACTTCCACTGCTTTTTTGAAGGCTGACATCGCTTGATCTGAACCATCGATCCCTACTAAAATGTTTTGATATCTTTGTGCTTCCATCTTTTTCCCCTCCTATGCTGATTGTACGCTGGTTAAAAAGGCTTCGATCTCTTCTTTGGTTTTGCGATCCTTGTTGACTAACCGTCCCAGCTCCTTGCCGTCTTCGATAACGACGAGGCTAGGAATACCAAAAATGTTCCATTCAACCGCTACATCCATGTATTCATCACGGTCGACTTCGATAAACTGAAGCGCTGGAAAATCCGCTTCGATCTCAGGCAATTGCGGTTTGATATATCGACAATCGCCACACCAATCGGCGGTGAAAAAGAAGACATTTTTGCCTTTCTCCACATATGTTGCTAACTCTGCTAAATCTTTTGGAATAATCAAATACTCACCACTTTCTTTTCTTTAAGTATACACCTTTCTTTCAGGGACTACCAACTGACATGCTGGTCTCAGAACCCCTGCAGAAAAAAAGAGACAACGGATTGCTGTCTCTTTGCTTTCGTTCGTTCTAGCTTATTGTCCAGCCAAAATCGTATCAACAGTGGAACGATCCAAACCTTTCAAGACTTGAATCACCATTTCCCGTGCCGCTTCAAAATCAGCGATACTGAATAAGGTTTGGTGAGTATGGATGTACCGTCCAGGAACACCGATGACAGAACTTGGGATCCCTTCATTTGCCATGTGTGCTGCACCAGCATCGGTACCACCTTTTGAAACAAAGTATTGGTACGGAATGTTGTTGCTTTCTGCTGTATCCAACAAGAATTCTTTCATCCGTGGCAACATGATCATGCCTGGATCATAGATTCGCATCAAAGTCCCGGCTCCTAGATGACCAAAGGTGCCATTTTTCGTGACTGTGTCATCCGCTGGCGAGCAATCTACTGCAAAGAACAAGTCTGGTTTGAATTTCGTCACAGACGGACGAGAACCCCGTAAGCCGACTTCTTCCTGAACGTTGGCACCAGCAATCAACGTATGGCCTAATGTTTCCTCTTTCAAGGCTTCAAGTGCTTCTAATACGACAGCACAGCCGTAACGGTTGTCCCAAGCTTTCGAGATGATGTTTTTCCCATTGGCTGTTTTGATGGTTTCCACTTGTGGGACGATCGTATCGCCAGGACGTACGCCAAAGCTTTCTGCTTCTTCTTTTGATTCAAACCCAGCATCAAACAAAATATCTGTCACTTCGACATTTTTTTGACCGCTGCTTCCTCGCAACAAATGTGGCGGTACTGAAGAAGAAACGCATGGGTAATCGCCCTTCGCTGTTTTCAATGTAAACCGTTGAGCAGATACCACATAAGGGTTCCATCCACCTAAAGGAGTGACTTTGAATAAGCCGCGATCGGTGATCGTCGTCAATAAGAAACCAACTTCGTCCATGTGAGCAGCTAACATCACTCGTGGTGCATCTGCTTCTTGGTGGTGACGCAAACCGAAGATGCCGCCTAAGCCATCTTGTTGGATTTCATCTACCAATGGAGTCATCGCTTCACGCATATACGCTCGCACGTCGTGTTCAAACCCGCTGGTTCCTTGTAACTCCGTTAGTTCTTTGATACGTTGAAATGTTTTTTCTTCCATGATCATTCGAGAAACACGTATCAGTTGTTTGCTGCCCCAAAGAAACAAAGCTGCTTTTTTTGAAAAAGCAACGCTTGCTGTTGCTGTGTTTTCCAGCAATTTTCGGGTGAAACAACGGATGTGCTCTCTTCCTCCTTATTCCTACTGATATTCTTTATTATAGCGCAAATTTCTATTGTTGGTTATTTTTCTTATAGAATATTTCTAAACTATGGTAAACTATTGTTAAGAGAACCTGTGCTTTCACCGAGATCACAACATTCGGGAAAACTTACTTTAGGAGGGACATTAGATGGAGAATGAGCATCCATTGCATTATTTTAAAAATGGACTGACCATCGGTTTAGGTCTTGGCTTTGCAGGAGGGATTTTTTCAACGATCTGGTTGAAGAAAAGGCAAGCCATGAATGCCGATGATGTCTTAGACAATATAAAAGCGGCGTTTATCAAAGAAGGACCGATCGAAGGTTCTTGGATCAATTTCGAAAAACAACCTTTGCGCAAATTTGCGATCACTTCCCAAGGATATACTGGCGGCATCACCCGCACCGAAGACGGACAGCTTGTCACCTATGAATTTTTGGCAGATGCTCATACCGGCACCGTCTTAGATATCCAACGAGCAATCGTGGAATAATTACTGCACTTACGACCAGCTTCTTAAGAGGCTGGTCTTTTTTCTTTTTAAGCAGTGATTTTACTGAAGTAAGGTCGCAAGGTCCAATACCACGACTTCATCGATGCTGCTGCCTTTTTGCCGATACGCCCATGCCCCACTTTCAAACAAGCAGTACAGCTGCCCTTTTTCTACCACGATCTGTTCAAGGTAATGGGGAAACTTGATGCGCCGCAACGCATATTTGCGGGTCAGCACCGTTGCATCCTTTGAAAAGACCCATAACTCAGCCGACCCTGGTCCAAAGGAACGTGCCAGCAACAAGTATTCAGTGGTAAAGGCGATACTTTGGACTTTCGTGGTGGTGATCCTTCTCTTATGCGGCTTGATGCGAAGAGACGCTTTGCGACCGCTGTCTGAAAGAACAGGCAGCTGATAATTCGCCACCACGCCACCGTTTTTCAAGGCAAAGGTCCCTGAGACAAGTTCACCGCTATCGGCTGCCAAATAGGAGCTGTGAGTGATGCCTGCCAATTCGATGACTTGCTGATAAGCGATCGGCTGACTGGTTGCCAAGGAATCATCTTCCAGCAGTGTCTGCAAAGAAACACACGCCACTCGTCCCATTCCTTTCCCAGTGATGGTTAGCCACAGCACTTGCGTTGCTCGATCAAAGACTAATCCGCCGACATGGGGGCGTTTTGGCAGAACCACCGTTTTCAGATGCCGTCCGCTCGTTCTTTCTATTATATAAAGCTGTGAGTGATGTTCCTGCTGCGAACAGTACGCAGAGAGGAACAAATAGTCCTCCGAAACGGCCAACCCTTGTGGAGTCATTGCCTGACACTGATCCGCATGCTTGTACAGCCTCGTTTCTGCTTTCGCCGTTGCCGTCGTTGCAACTGCGGCAGTAGCTTTTTTTAAACCGGGAACCAAAAGGACTGCTTCCCTTTTTACCCCGGCCGCCAGCCACGCTTTCCGCACGCTGGGATAACGCTTCAGCTGAGCTGCCAGTGCTTGATTGTGGCCCGCATGTCGATGCTTTTTCAGCCAGTACACCACAAAAAGGCCAACCACAAACACGCCCAAAAGCAGCAAGATCTCTGTTTGTTTCATTGATTGGCCTCCTTGATGAATTCCCTCTTGTCGGCTGATTCATCAGCCGCTTATTGTTTGTCTAGCTGCAATAATGCTTAGACTACTTGTACTTCGACATCAATGTTGCCACGAGTTGCCCGAGAATACGGACAAAAATCATGGGCTTCTTCTGCGATTTTCTCTGCATCGGCTTTTTCAACGCCTGGTAACGACACTTCTAAAATCACGCCGATTTGGTAACTGCCGTCCTCATGCTGATACAAAGACACTCTTGCTTTAACTTCGGATTCGGATTCGATGTTATGCTCTTTCAGCATATGCTGTACGGCACCGTTGAAACAAGAAGCATAGCCAGCGGCAAATAATTGTTCTGGGTTTGTGCCCTCACTGTGAAGACCCGGTTTGTCGATTTTCAGGTGAAAACTGCCATTTGGTGCTTCGACCTCTCCGACACGTCCGCCTCGATTGATCATCGCTGTTTCATATTGCTTTTTCATTGAACCTCTTCCTTTCTTTTTTTGACCTACTTCAAGTGTAACGACAATTTCCCGATATGACAAAAGGATTGCTTATGCTTCCTTAAAAACAAAAAAGGCAAACCCAGAAAATCTGGATTTGCCTGTCTATTCGAGGTAATTACTACCCGAAATAAATGAATGGAAACAATTGCTGAATGGACTAGCCGTTTGAACGTCCTAAGAAGAATGAAACAACAGCAACTACAATAACCGCACCAATAATTGATGGGACGATTGCCATTCCAGCAAGTGATGGACCCCAAGAACCTAAGATTGCTTGTCCAATAGCTGAACCTACTAAACCTGCAACGATGTTGGCGATCCAACCCATTGATCCACCTTTATTTGTGATAGCTCCGGCGATCAAACCGATAATAGCTCCTACGATTAATACCCATAACCAATGCATATTTTTCTCCTTCTTTCTTTTAAGTAGTTATTACACATATTATGTTACGCTTAATCCCCGTTTTAGACAAAAGATTTGCACTCAATTTGCAAAAAAAAATTTCAAACCTTGTTATATTAACGTTTACCAGTACTTCTTAATTATCGTTGTAAGAGCTTTAATTCGTTTTTTTTAATATTCGTGCATTTTTTGAAATCGCTTTATTTTTTATTTTGCATCTTCTTCGCTAAACTGAGGGAGAGCCACTCTCATTTTGTCAGATAATTGGCACTTTTTACTCCTCAGTGCGTTTTAGGACAGCTATCTTTTCAGCACTTCAGCTATTTTTCATTAGGGGACGTTTCGATCGTTGCCGATTGGAAATATCTTCGCAGATTCCCATGTTTGCTTCCAGAGCTCCTAGCGAAAGCGGTACTTATTTGAAAATGACGGGAAAATACACAGAAAAAAACGGTGTGACTGTAGAAGTTCCTGATTTGCCTTACGCGGATTTATTGAGGATTCTAGTCAGTGCCGACTGCAGCTATGCGCTTACAAAAAACGATGCCATTTTTTTCTTCATCTATCATCGCCATCACCATGCTGCCGATTGCCCGACCAATCATTATGACACTGGGGATCTTCTCCTTCCAGTGGCGGTGGAAGGATTATATCTAGCCCTTGATCCTCTTGAATGATCCGAAAAAATACACCTTGCAATTGGCGAACCGCAGCTTGGTGGGCGCTGAAAATATCAATCGGAAAATTTTGATTGCTGCCTCGGTAATTTACATCTTGCCTTTGCTGCTGGTCTTTCTCGCCTTTCAGCGCTGGACTCTCGACAGCAATTTGGACAGCGGGTTAAAATAAAAAAATGCCAACTGCTTCGTCGCACCATTCTCCTTTTACGGATGAACGGTGCCACAGAGCAGCGGCGCTTTTTATTTTGAAAAGTCTTTCCGTGACAAGTAAATGGCGGTTAATATCCCAACTAAAATAGCCAAACCAAAGACAATGATCGTGCCGATGGCATTGTCTTTTCCTGGCAGGCCCCCGGTGTTGATTCCCCATAGCCCCGCGATCAAGGACGGCACAGCCACCACCAATGCCGCAGAATCTAAGTATTTCATCAGATGGTTTAGATTGTTGTCCATCATATCGGAGAACAAGCCACCAATGGTTTCTAACAAGTCGCGATAGATAGTGACCATTTTCATGGCAAACTTCTGTCGTAGCTTAATGTCATAAACGAGTGCTTCATTATCCAAACGATCCAAAAATTCTTTGCGATCCATCAAACGATCGACAGTATGGTTCTGATCCCGTAAGGTGTGATCCAGATAGACCATGTCTCGTTCGGTATCGGCTAAATTAAACAATTCGTTGTTTTCCGTCGTTTTACGAGCTGCTTCATCTAGTGCATCGATCTGTTTCTTCATTTCCTGCAGACCTTTGATGTAATGGGTGTAGATCATCAGCGTCGAGTAGGCAACAATATCTTCATACCGTTGAATATCTTGCTCATGCTTTTCAATCAGGCGTTTAATCAGTGTAGATTGATGAGAGACATAAGTGATTAAAAGATCTTTGGTATAAATAAACGTCACCGGTTCTAAACGATCTTCGATGCGGTCTTGTGTCACTTCTGACAAATCGATCAAGGTATAAAGAATCGGATGATTTAACTTAGTGTTACGTAAGTATTCCAAACGTGAGACTTCTTCCGGTTCGTTGGCGCCAATAAAAATATCTTCGGGCAGTTGATACTTATCTAACAAGTGGCGTTGTTCCTCTGGATCTGTCCCAGAAACCACCAGCCAATTGTAGTCTTCCCCCGAGGATTCCCTTATTTTTCGGTCGTCCATTTTGTAATACTGAAACATGGTGACTCGCTCCTTTTCTAATTCTCTCTTAATTTAACTATCTAACGCTTCTCGCTTTTTGTCAAAGTAAATGGCTTTTCTTTTTGGAGCTTTTTTCAATTTGAACTAAGTGCATTTTATTAGACGAACCTTTCGATTCATGAGAAACTTTTTATGGGCCCAATAAAAAATTTTAGGAGGAATAGTATGTTTCGTCATCAAAAAGAACTACAGTTTGAAGCTAAACCAGAAAAACCAAATCCGTTAGTTGCGAAATACCTTCAAGAATTAATCGGTGGACAATATGGAGAGATGAGTGTTGCCATGCAATACTTATTCCAAGGATGGAGCTGCCGTGGGGAAGAAAAATACAAAGATATGTTGATGGATATCGCTACTGAAGAGCTTGGACACGTTGAAATGTTAGCAACGATGGTTGCACGTCTGCTGGAAGGTGCACCTGTGGAAGATCAGGAAGCTGCCATGAAAAAAGACCCAACGATCGGTGCGATCATTTCCGGAATGAACCCGCAACATGCCATCGTTGCCGGCTTAGGACCACGTCCTGCTGATAGCGTCGGCAATCCATGGTCAGGTGCGTATATCATTGCTAGTGGCAACTTGCTTGCTGATTTCCGTGCCAACTTAAATGCGGAATCACAAGGTCGTCTGCAAGTAGCACGCATCTATGAAATGATCGATGACCGTGGGGTCAAAGACTTACTTTCGGTCTTATTAGCACGTGATAGCTACCACCAAAATCTTTGGGCAGCTGCCGTGAAAGAATTGGAAGAAAACGAAGGCTCGATTTTAGTGCCAAGTACTTTTGATCGCAAAAACGAACGCTTAGATATCGCTTATGATTTCTATAACTTCTCAGAAGGCGACCAAAGTAAAGAAGGCTCTTGGGCGAAAGGCAAAGCCCTTGATGGTGAAGGCGAATACCAATGGCTAGACGAACCAAAAGTCGAAGGAAAAGCGCCAAAACTCGATCAAGTCACACCAAAAATGTATGGCACACCGCCTGAAAAATAATTTGATCAAAAAGAGCAATTGTTTCTGAAACAGAAACCGTTGCTCTTTTTTCTTTGTCTGCTTGAGCAAGTTGGTTACGTTCCTGTCAAAAAAGCGTTAGAGTAGAATGTAGAAAAGAAAAGGAGGAATCATTTTATGAAAGCACCTTTACTGACATTAAACGACGGCAATTTACGCCCCGCCGTGGGCATCGGTACCTATCAGATCCGCGGTGGCGAAGGGTTGAGCCAGCTGCAAGCAGCAATCGCTGACGGGTATCGATTAATCGATTCTTCAACCAATTATGACAATGAAGGCATTGTCGGCAAAGCGATCCGTCGCTCTGGTATCCCACGTTCAGAATTTTATATCACCTCAAAATTACCGGGAAAATACCATGGCTATGATGATGCCTTAACCAGCATTCAAGAATCCCTTGCTCGCATGGGACTCGACTACTTCGATGCCTTTTTGATCCACTGGCCATTACCAAAACGCGGCAAATATGTCGAAGCTTGGCAAGCCTTAGTGACCGCCCAGAAATTAGGTTTGATCCGTTCCATCGGCGTTTCCAATTTCGAGCCAGAACATTTGGATGCCATCATTGAAGCAACTGGTGTGACCCCTGCGCTAAATCAAATTGAGATCCATCCTTACTGGGTCCAAGAACGAATGGTTACAGAGAACAAAAAACGCGGCATCGTAACGGAAGCTTGGAGCCCATTAGGCCGCGGCAGCGATGCCCTGAAAGAACCACTGATCACTGAATTAGCTGAGAAATACCAAAAATCAGCTGGTCAAATCATCTTGCGCTGGCATGTGGAACGTGGCATTTTGCCCCTACCTAAATCAAGAAACCTCGCCCATCAACGAGAAAATCTTGCGATCTTCGACTTTGAACTGACTGAAGATGAAATCAATCAAATCAATCAGTTAAACAAAGCAGACGGCCGCATCGATGGTCAAGACCCAAATGAGTATGAAGAATTTGAATAAACACAACCAGCAGATTCTCCGCTATAAATGGAGAATCTGCTGGTTTTAGTTTATCTCAACTCAAAATGAAATGTTTTTATTTCGAAGGGTGACAAGGTAAATGAGACTTCATCTTTCCACTGCTCATTATTTAAAGGTATCTCCATTAAATCTGTTTCTTGCCAAAAACTGCTTGGCAACTGCAATGTAACCTTTCTAGTTCCTCCCGTGTGATCATGTAAGCGTAAAATCCACCCTTTGCCGGTTTCTGCTTGCTTGATGGCGTCGATGGTAACTGAGGTTTCACAGTCTATTTGCAACGGAAGCAACCAAGAATGTTCTCCGTTAATAACCGTTAATGGCGAGTTGAGGGACCATGCTTCTTCCATTGTTCCCCCATCGATGGCATCGTGCTCGTGGGCATAAAAACTGTAAGTAAATTTGTGATCGCCATCGTCAGCCAGTGGATCAGGATAGATAGCGCCTTTAAGCAAGGTCAAGCTTAATTGATTTTCCTTAACAGCATAACCATATTTACAGTCATTCAATAAACTTACCCCACAATATTTTTCTGAAAGATCTGCCCATTGGTGGCCTACTGTTTCAAACTGAGCCAATTGCCAACTGGTATTAGCATGGGTAGCTCGTTTTACATTTCCGTACTGAATATCAAATACTGCTTCAGTTGATCGAATTGCTGCATCAAAGTTTACCTTCAACAGTTGTTGGCGTTCATGCCATGACACGTTTGTTAAAAAATCGATTCGTTGTGTATGAGCATAGACCCGCATTTCCTGATGTATCTGCGAATTACCAAACGTATACTCAAATACTACGGAAGCGTAAAGCGCATTATTTGAGCGTAATCGTATTTGATCGGCTTGAAGCACTGTTGCTTTTTCTTGATAAAAACTATCGATATCCCATGCATCGTAATTTAAAGGTTTGTCTTCAAATAGCTGAAAAACATTCCCTTTTCCTTCCAACATTTCTCTACCTAGTTTCTTATCAAAAATGCTGATCAAATTTCCCGATGTTTCCCATAAAATTCGCAAACGATCGGTCTCAAGCGCTCCCTCTGTGAACTCAGCGAGCGGTTTGATGTCTTTATTTTCTGCTATCGGTTGAAACTTTATCATCACCTGACTCATTGGCGGAACATTTGTCACAAGAACAGACTGTTTTTCTCCATCAAAATAAGCCGGAAGTTCTTTTCCTTGTGAATCAATAAAGCGACCTTCTTGTAAAAGTGGAAGTTCAATCAGTTCATTCCTTGACCAGCTAGCTGTATTGATGACTGTATACTTTTGATTAGCAGGTCCATCTAATTGTTCAAATAACTGTTGAATGGTCTGAGTCACGACGGCAAACTCTGCTCTATGGTCTTGATAAACTTCTTTGATCGAAGAACCAGGAATAATATCGTGGAATTGATTACGAAGAACCGTCTCCCATGTTTCAAAAAGCGGATCCTTAGGATACTCGTCTTCTTTGCTGGCTGCTAAACATGTATAGAGAATCTCAAGTTCCCGTAGAGCAATTTCAGCTTTTCGATTCATTTTTTTGACAAACGCTTGCGAGGTATAGGTTCCTCGATGATATTCCAAGTACAATTCGCCATCCCAACGAGAGACCAGCGGCTTATTTTGTTCTACTGTCTGATGCAGTCGTTCAAAAAAGGCTTTCGCTTTTCCTGTTTTGACTTGCGGCAATCCTGGAATCTGGTCAAGGCGTCGTCGATTTTCCAGCATCTCTCTAGTGACACCGCCTCCGCCGTCCCCATGACCGTAAGACAGCAGAAATTCTTGATTCAAACGCTTGTCTTGATATCCGTCGTAAATTCCTTGAACGGTCTCCGGAGAAAGCGTTCCATTGTAGGTATAAAACCATTCTTCTGCCCATTCATCCGTTTTACCATCAACTGGCGTGGTGATAAAATGCGTCAAAATATCTGTCCCGTCGATTCCCCGCCAATAAAAGGTATCATGAGGCATCCGGTTATATTGATTCCAGCTGATTTTGGTCGTCATAAACGTCTCAATGCCGGATTTTTTCAAGATTTGGGGCAGTGCCCAAGAATAACCGAACACATCCGGAAGCCACAAGAAATGCATTTCTTTGTCAAATTCTTCCTTCACAAATTTCTTCCCATGGAGTATCTGACGGACCAATGATTCGCCTGACGGTATATTGCAATCGGCTTCCAGCCACATGGCTCCGTCCACTTCCCAACGGCCTTCTTTGATCCTCTTTTTGATTTTCTCATAAAGTGCTGGATAGCTTTCTTTGACATATTTGTATAGCTGAGGTTGGGTTTGTAAGAAAATATATTCTGGGTATTGTTCCATGAAACGTAAAACCGTTGAAAAACTGCGGACAGCTTTTTCCCCTGTATGCTTCAGCCGCCACAACCAAGCAACATCGATATGTGTATGGCCGATAGCCGTCACAGTGATCTCCGAAAGTTTAGGTATTTTTTGCAGTTCTTGATTTAAATAATGATCCGCTTCCTCAACGCTATGGTAAAAAGAGATAGATCCGGGTACCTGCCACTGAATCAAACGAAAGGCATCATCTAAAAGATTCAACAGCTTGTATCGTATCGGTTCATTTTCCGGTAACCCATCGATAGTTTTCGCCATCATATCAGCGAGAAAGAAACAGTCATCAGCAGCTAAGTGTCTTTTTGCCAAACAAGCTTGCCGAAACTCATGCCGTTGAATGACTTCAGCCCCACCGCCTTCCAAGCCCGACCATAGTTTTAAATCAAGTCGGATGGTTTTCCCTCGGTAATGATCCGCCAGAAAAATCTCTGTATGATTCGAATCGACACCCTGATAAGGTTCACCATCGATCAACAGCAAGGACTCAAAGCCTGAATTATAGCCACCACCTGTACGACCAAAATCGATCAGTAACCATAAGTCTTCCTCCTCTGGAACTGTCAATTCATGATGAGCCCAAATATAACGGTCTCTCCCTTGCCAGAAATCGCTAACTGAAAGTGTAAAGTCCCACTCTTCTGGTGGGTGTTTTTCCGTTTTTGACTTATCTTCTTTTGCCGACCACCTTGTAAGGTCTTGTACTTTTTGAAAACGATACGCTTTTAGTTCAGCGATTCGTTTCGTTAATTTTTTTGTCGTATGAAATGGATCTTTCATCCTTTCGTCGCTCCTCCCATGCTAAATCCTTTAGACATATACGTTTGTGACAAAGCATATAAAATGACGACTGGTAAGGTATATAGCACCGAAAAAGCGGCTAAACGGCCATAATTGACCATACCAAAGTTGCCGAAAAACTGAAAGATCGAGACTGATGCCGGCATTTTTTCGGGTGACTGAATCAAAATATAAGGAACAAAGAAGTTGCCCCAGCTTCCAGTAAAAGTAAAAATACCAACCGTACAAATACCTGGAACCATCAGCGGCGCTACGACTTTTCGCACCCCTTGCCATGTTGAAGCCCCATCGACCCAAGCGGACTCTTCTAAGTCGATTGGTACCGAATCCATAAAGTTCTTCATCATCCAAATCCCATAAGGCAGTGAGGACGCCGTCAAGAAGAACGTCACCGCCAGTAACGAATCTTGAAACTTCAAAAAGATAAACAGTTGATAGACCGGCACGATGACAGCAGTCATCGGTAATGAGGTCATGAACAGCACCGCCATCAAAAAACTTTTTTTATATCTTAGCTGATACCTCGACAAGGGATATGCTGCCAAAACACATAAGACAACAACTAAAATCGATTGACAGCCGGACAAAAGCAAGCCGATTCCGAATGACCGAATGATAGTTTGATCAGAAAGGATCGAAGCAAAATTTTCAAATGATACTGCTTCAGGTAATTTCAAAGTTTGAATAGCGCCCGGATCAATAGAGGCGATCAGCATCCACAACAATGGGAGCAAAAACAATAAGGCTAATACTGCCAAAAGCAGATAATGAATCATGGTCTCCAATTTTTCACTGCGTTTTACCATTTTTTTCACCTACACTTTCACTTTCAGCATTTTCATATAAATCAAGCTTGCGGCAGCACCAATCAGTAGCAAGACCAGCGAAATCGCTGTTCCGTATCCTAGCTGATAGCTCACAAAAGCTTGTTTGTACATGAAGACCGGCAGGGTTGCAGTCTGATTGCCGGGACCACCACCAGTCATAGTATAAATCAACGTAAAGACACCCAATGTCTGCAAAGTGACGAGCATCAAATTCGTTGCAATGGTACCTTTGACCATCGGTATCGTAATTTTTCGAATCACTTGCCAGCGGCTGGCGCCATCCATAACTGCAGCTTCCTCTACTTCCTTAGGGATCTCATCTAAAGCGGATTGAAACACCATCATTGAAAAAGCGGTTCCTCGCCAAATATTGGCAACCACAACGCTTATCATAGGAAAAGCAAACAGCCAAGCAACCGGCTCAAATCCCATCAGTCCCATCAACCAATTAGCTGTTCCGCTATCTCCTAAAAAAGCGACCCAGCAAAAGGAAACAACGACTTCCGGCGTAACCCATGCAGCAATGATGATCAGACCAACGACTCGCCGAAAGGCTCGATTTTTCTCCCGCATCATAAATGCAATCAAAAAACCTAAGAAACATTGACCGATCACTGCAGAAAAAATGACAAAAATCAAGGTTCGTACGACACTAGTTTGAAAAGCCGGATCATTGAACATGCGCACAAAATTTTCAAAGCCGATGAACCGCAATTGACTTGCTTCAGCACCGGTCAGAGCCAAGTTCGTGAAGGAAAAGATAAAAGTTAAGATAACTGGACCAACAAAAAATATCAGCAGCAAGAGCCAACTGGGAAATAAAAAAATCAACGCTTTTTTACTATTGGACATTTGCTGCTCTCGTTTTAGCGAATTTTCCATTCTTTTCTCCTTTCTTTTTTTAAAGAGAAGAAACGTTAGCCTCCATTCGGATTGTTTGCTGCAATTCCTTCTCTTTATTAATGATTTAGTTAACGGCATCGTCTCCAACGATCCTTGTTACATTGGCGGCATAATCACTAGCTGCTTCTTCCGGTGTCTTGCTGCCAGTGGCAACTGCTTCAACCATTGTTTGGATTTCTACTGAAACATTAGGATATTTGTCATCTGCCGGACGGAAATGAGCATATTGTAAGAAAGAGGTTGCTTGCTCAATAAAAGGTTGCTCCTTATATTCAGCTATTTCTGCTGAATCGTCTCGGACGGTTAAATTCCCTTCAGCGATTGCTCGTGCAGCTTGCTGTTCTTTTCCACCGAGTGCTTGAACTACTCGCCATGAAGCTTCTTTATTTTGTGCTTTTTCAGGAATGGCCCATGTCCAACCTCCGGACATGGTCGTAAATGGCGGTTCACCACCATTTTGTGTAGGCATGGCTGCAAAACCAAAGCGTTCTGTCATATTCTCAACAGGAGTTGCCCCATTTTCGGCCCAGTTACCGGCACTCCAAAAACCATCTAGAAGCATACCAACTTCGTCATTAGGAAATTTATCTTGGAACATCACAGATCCGTAATTGCTGTTGATCGCAACGGATAATGATGGTCCTAATTGTTTTTGGTTATACACTTCATCAATGAAAGCCAATGAATCAATGATTCCTTGTGTATTTACTTGCCATTTACGCGTTTCACTATCAAATAATGTATCTTGAGTACCATATAAGAGCATCTGGAAAGTCTGCATGGAAACCGACTCACCATTGGCTTTAGCCACACCTAATCCTAAGGGGATCACATTCTCATCGGAAGCTTTGATTGCTTCAGCTGCCTCAATGATCTCCCTCCAAGTTGTTGGCTGCCATTCTTCAGGCAGACCGGCTTTCTTAAAGACATTTTTGTTGTACCAAATCCCGCGAGAATCAGAAGTTCCTGGAATGGCATACGTACTACCATCTTCAGCAATAACACCAGCTTTTAAGTTTTCTGTATATTTATCCCATTGATCCCAGTCAGCAACATATTCATCAAGATTGGTTAAGTAACCGGCATTTGCATCAGAATTCAACATAAACGAATCCTCTGCCACTACATCGGGTGCTGTGCTCTCCGATTGCATAGAAAGAGCAACTTTTGAAAAATAGTCTCCCTCACTTGCGGTAATCGGAGAAAGTACGATTTTAATGTCCTCATTTTCTTTCTCAAATTGTGGAATAAATGTTTCTTCCAAATATTGGGTCATTTTATCGTTTTCCCCGGTATTGCGCCAAGTAACCTTTATCTCGGTTTTCCCCTCTGCCCCGTCCCCATTTGACGAGCCGTCGCTGTTCCCACAAGCAGCTAAAACCATTGGTAGTGTCAGTAGAGACAGTAATGATACAGCTTTTCTTTTCATCGACATAATCGTTCCTCCTAAATTTTTTCATTTTCTCTTGCTTAAAGTAAGCGCTTTAAATATAGCCTGTTTAGCCATTGTTGAATATCATTATTATTCGTTGAAATATACACTTTTTACTCTTAATATCAAGTTTTGTAGACAACTACAAATAATGATGATTTGACTCAAGCTAATTTATCTCTATAATCAATGTAAACGTTACCAAAAAAAAGAAAGGAGCACTTATGAAATCAAAAACATATCGAAAAATATTCTTAACCTTTTTAACGGTAATCATTGCATATACTATTTTTATTATGGTGATTGTCATCAATAATGAAGTTAATCAGCGGAAAACTGAACAAACTACCCAAAGTATTATGACGCTAGAAAACAGTGCTTTTCGCATTGATCAGCAACTTCGATTTGCCCTCAATTCAATGAAATCTTTAGCAACAAAAGAAAGTATTATACTGTTTTCCCAAAGTACTGAATCTGATTATGCGCTGTTTTCAGCGATGTATGATGAAATTCGTGAAAACTATTTATTAATGAATCAGTTTGAATACTCTATCGGAATCTTGAATCCAGAAAATCATATCATCGTAAGTTCTGACGGCTATTTTGTTTACAATGATTTCTTTTCCTTCTTGAATATAGAAACAAAATCCGGGCTTCTTTCCGAAATGCTGGCAGATGCCAGCTTCAGTTCCTCCATCTTCGAAACCCTTGATCAACGGCTGATCATGCTTCATAAAGAGCAAGTAGAGAATCAGACCCTCTACTTCTTTGCCTACTGGAAAAAAAATGAACTACTGTCTCCAATGAATCAAGGACTACAAGTTATCGATCAACAATATCCTTCTAGTAAGACTAGTTCACCGATACTTACTGATTTTACACAAAATACCATTCAGCAAGAGACCCAATCAGATACTATCGTTTTTATAAAAAATTCAGAGGTGCTCCCTTTTGCCAATTATGAATTGACAACCGCGATTCAAAGCAGTTTTCCACTCTCTACAATTTCGTCCTTTCTCCTTCCATTAATGGTTTTGATCGTACTGGGTGCTTTGATCGTCATTTTCTTGAGTAAGCGGATGTACAAACCTTATCTAGAAATATTAGATGAAATCAAAAAGAGTAATGTTGATATTTTAACAGTTGATGATATCAACTTAGCTTTGCACCAGATAATCGAGTCGTCTAGTTCGATCAACCAGCTCCAATCCCCTGTCTCAGAAGAAGTAAAGGAACTATTCTTGAAGAATCTGCTTTACGGAAAATATACGTACAATATGAGCAAGAGTTTACTGCCCACTTTCCATCTTGAAGGCATAGAAAAACGTGGGAGTTTTGCTTTTCTGACCTTCTCAGGCGAGATGGCGGAAGAAGCCACTTTTAATGAAACAGAGATCATTCATGTGCGAAAACAGTTGATCAAGAAAAATCTTCATATCAAGTGTTATGATATCATCAGTTTTTCCGAAAAACACCTTGCCATTCTTTTTTATGATCAGGAATTTTCACAAATCATGAAAGAGATCGATCAATTGAAACTAACAATCGAAGACAGTTTGAACTTAAGAATGACTTACTTGCTATCAAAACCTTTTCATTCTCTTGAACATTTTATCGAAGTCTTTCATGAAACCTGTCAGTGGTCAGATGAATGCAATGGCGAAGATCAGTTCCATCAAATACCGGTTCCAACATCCAATGCTCTTCATAAAATCAATTATACCGTTGATGAGGAACAGTTATTGATCCAATATTTCAAAGTAGATGATTTTGTCCATGCCAGAGAATTATTGCAACAAATCGTGGAGATCAATATTTCCAGCAACCATTCCCTAGGCTTCCTTCAGGAATTTTCAACCGCTCTGATCTTAACAATAAAACGAATTGCTGTGATCAAAGAGATTTCCTATCCTGAATTCTACAATCAAAATAAGAAACAATTTCTTTATTTAAGAAAAGGTTTTTCAGATCCCGATGTGAAAAAAACGATTTTTTCCCTTTTTGACACGCTGATCACTCAGATCGAAACCATGGAAAAAAATAATGGATCCAAAATAGATGAAATCATTCAATATATTAATAGCAACTATTGCAGCGACCTCAGTTTAACAGATATTGCCCAGCAGTTTCATCTAAGTGAAGCCTATTTAAGCCGGTTGATTAAAGAACGACTGTCCATGTCCTTCAAACCATACGTCAATCAACTACGTGTCGAAAAAGCCAAACGTCTGATGAGCGAACAAGAAAGTTCAATCAATGAAATTGCTAGTAAAGTCGGCTTTAAAAATACCAATTCCTTTATTCGGGTATTCAAACAATTTGAAGGGTCGACACCTGGTACTTATCGTACCAATAAAATTCATTAAGCTCTAAAATTCTAATACAAAAAAACGATCTGAACGAGATTTGACCACTACATTTACGAATTGATTCCCCCAAGAAAATTCGTTCTATTAGTAGTTTTCAAATTTTTCGTTCTGATCGTTCTAATAAAAAGATAAGTTACTTATACAGTCACAGCTGATAATGGATCGCTTCTTGGTACTTTTCAAACAGGGACTGGTTCAATTCATCCCCGCCGTCTAGGTTCGCTGAGTAAAAAATCGGCGGATAGTCGACACCGGCTTCTTTTAGTTTTTGGCAAACTTCAACGATAATCGCATTTAAGATCGTTGCGCCGACTACGGTGGATGTAGGTCCGACTTTTTGTTCTACGTCTGGAATCGTACACGCAGCATCGCCAATCTCCCCATGATTGTCGATGACGATATCCGCCGTTTCAAACAAACGCAAGCCTGATGTATGACGGCTGCTGACTGTTTTCGAATAGGTAAGGTTCGTTAATGCGATGATCTTGACCCCTTTTTCTTTGGCATGAAGCGCCATATCGATGATAACTGGATTTCGCCCAGACACCGAATGCAAGATCAGCACATCGCCTGCTGTAAAGGGCTGTGTCGCCGCCAAGGCACTACCGTAGCCTTCTAAGCGCTCCATTTTACTAGTGAAGGTGATTGGGCTGCGATCAAGCATCAGTTCTCTTCCAAAGATCGCGTTGATCGTCATCATGCCGCCTGCTCGATAATACATCTCTTCGGCTAAGATTCCAGCGTGACTAGCGCCAAAAATGTAGATGGCTTTTTTGGTCAAGTTGGCTTGCGTCAGCAATTCAATGGCTTGCTCAATCGCTGGTGCTTCTTTTTCTTCTACAATAGACAATAGTTCTTTTGCTTTTTCAAAGTATTGAAACATTTAAAACCCTCCAAACAGCTTGCCGATCAATTCACCAAGGATGCCCCATAGAGATAAATCGTTCCCACCGAAAATCAAGATCCAGTTTTGAATCGTCGTTGAGAATAACGCTGCAGAGATCCCAACGAGTGCTACCATAACGACAGAAGCTGTGATCGTACCAATAATGGCCCCTCGCAAGCCCCCTTGTCCTTCACCGATCACCGCAGCACCGCCACATTCAAAGAAGCTGGTGATGACTAAAGGAACGATCAAAATGCCAAAGACGTTGGTGGTATTGGCAATCACCACTAAAATCGTTGAGGTGATCATCGCCACGATAAAGCCGATGATTACAGCATTTGGACGGTAGTTGAACAAGATTGGCACATCAAAAGCTGGTTTTGCTCCAGGAACGACTTTTTCTGCGATCCCTTGAAAGGCGGGAATGATTTGGTTGATCAATAGACGTACCCCATACAACATGATCAATAATCCTGCACCGAAGTTCAAGCCAGCATCAACCGCAAACATCACCAAGTTGCCCCCTTCAGGAACTAATACGGGCGCAATCAGACCGATAACGATATTCATCAAAAACATCACTAACGCGCCAGTAATCGATATTTCACGGAAAAACGATAGATTTTCTGGCACTTTCAAATCTTCCGTTGATTTTTCTTTGTTTCCGACCCGTTTTGCAACAAAGCCTGAAACCAATGACAAGATCCCCGTTGGATGACCGATCAAGAATGAATCATCGCCTGTGGCATCCCACACATATTTACGCATGATCCATGGCATGAAGGACCAGTAACAAGCAGATAGAACCGCCCCTAAGATCAACAGTGGAATTCCGGTAAGTCCGCCTTCAACGCCCCCAGCGACGATGACGAATGGGAACCACCACAACATGTGACCGGTGAGGAAAATCGTCTTCACAGGTGTAAAGCGAGCAATCAATAAATGAATGATCAGGCCGAAAAACATCGCTAAACCAACTGTTCCTCCGTATTCTGCCGTAAAGGTGATGTCAGAGAGTCCATCTGACACAGCAACGCCTAATTGGGTTTGAACCGCAGCATTGATCGGTGCGATCGTTCCCACCAACATGTTTACCCCAGCCGTCAATGCCACCATCCCGAAGGAAGCTGTTAAGGTTCCTTTGACGACTTCTGCGAAGGGCTTTCTTTGTACCAATAACCCAATCATGGCAATGATCCCCAGTAGGACTGGCGGATTTTTTAAAATATAATCCGTGACAAAATTCATGATTATCCCTCTCTTTCAGCTAAAAATTTTTCCATTTGCTGTTTGACTTCTTCTTTATCCATATACTTTTTGATTGGATAAACGGGTGCTTTCACGGATGCTTTTAACTCATTCAATAATTCATTACTCGTAAAATAAACATCTGCTGGTGTCGCTTTTGCCGTTGATAAATCAGTATTCTCGGCAGTTGCCGTCAACCCTAACTCTTTGATCACCTTATCGATCGTCATCTTCAATACCATTGAGCTTCCTACACCAAATCCACATACTGCTAAAATTTTCATATCCTTTTCCTCCTATTGGAATAATTGACAAATTTGTTCCCGATCGCCGTTTAATATCACGTTGTATTTTTCTTCATCCATAAAGATCGCCATGATCTCTTTCAAGCTTTCTAGATGGCTTTCACTATCTGCGGCGGCTAAGACAAGAAATATCCGCACCGGTTTGCCCTCAAGATCGATGGGCTGTTTCGTTACTAAAAGGCTCATACTTTGCTCCAAAACCCCTTCTCCAGGACGGGCATGCATCAGCGCAAGGTAATCCGCCAACACCATGTAAGGACCATTTTCTTCCACGCTTTGAATCATCGCTTCGATGTATTCTGACGTGATCAGCGCTTCATCCAGCAAGGGCTGACTGGCTAATTTTACGGCTGAGCGCCAATCTGCCACTGTCTCATCCGTCTGTATATGCTTCTCAGGCAAATAATCCTTCACTTTCATTCTGATTTAACCTCCAACATTTTTGATAGGAACCATTCTTTGTTTTCGATTCCTTGCATGATCAATTTCATCATTGGTTCCACCTTTTGCGTCTCATCCTCTCGGATCATCAATAAAATAATGATGTCCGCTTTTTGGTTGCCCCATTCTACTGGCTGATCCAAAAGCAGGATCGAGATCGCTGTTTTTTCGACATAATTCGGATTGCCATGAGGGATGGCAAAGCCATTATCTAAATAGGTTGATTGTAGCTGCTCTCTTTCAATGACGGATTGCTGAAACTGCGCTTTTCGTTTTTCATCACTAAAAGGGGTTTGTTCGATCAAAAAATTGATGGCTTCTGTTTTACTGGCAAATCGCTCGAAAAAGACGGTTGGCTGGATCATCGATTGGGCTTGAAGAAGTAAACCATTTTGATCGACCACCGCCTCATTATCGATGACTAAATCGATGTAGTGATTCATGATCCGCTTCATGTCGCGATTGGTCACCATAGGCGAGATCCGCACCACAGGTTTTTGAATCCCTACGAGATCGATGGTTGAAATAATAAAATCGATCGCCGAAATGTCCATCTGCTTTAATTTTTCTACTGAAACGGTTTCGATACTGTCGATCTCAGGTAGAATGCGACGGATTTTCGCAGAGACAAATGAGCTAGTGCCGACGCCATTGGGACAGACAAAAATGATTTTGTTCATGCGGCGCATTCGTTCGATTGCTGCTTGAAAATGGATTGTGACAAATCCGATCTCATCATCAGAGATCCCCACTTGATACGCTTTCAAGAAATCATGAAGCGAGAACCAGACCACGCCATACAAGGCAGGATAGTTTTGTTTGATTTCTTCTAACAAAGGGTTGATGACTGTGGTTTGCGCTTCGATCCGCAGCAATAGTTGATACAGATGGATCGTCACATCTTCTTCCAAACGATTGTCTTGGGTCAAGTCGGTGCCTAAGCCTTCGCTGATCTTTTGAATCAAGTTACGCACTTTTCCCCGAAAGACGAAAGGAACTTTTTCACTTTTCATAAAAAATTTCAAGCCGCTACCGACAATCAGGTAGGTTAGATATTGCACTTCTTTTGGTGAAAATTGATAAATGTGTTGTTCTTCGATTTCTTTCAGTAGCTCATAGACTAACGGATATTTGTCGAACTCCAAAAACAGCTTCCCCACTTGGCGGTTTTCTTCAATCACTAAGTTTTCCGCATGACTCGCCCGCTCGATCAGCAGCACGATGGAAAGGACGATACTTTGAATATAGCTGTCGGGCATTTCTACTTGTTTTTCCACTAACGCTCGACGAAAGGCCTGATTTACTTCCTGGTATTTCTCAGGTTCCACCAACAAGGAAAACGCCGCTGGTTGATCCAGCATCATTAAGCAAAAGCGTTTGAGCACTCGATGGATCTGGGATTCACTTCCTTCAAAAAATGTACCTGAATTATCAAATCTCAGACGTAAGCTTTCTTTTTGAAACAGCTCTTTTAAATAAGAAATATCTTTGGCAATACTGCTGCGGGAAACGAAATAATCCTCTGCTAACTGCTGATAGCTGAGGTGCTCGCCAGCAATCAACCGTTTAAAAATCAAAATCCTTCGTTCCGATGTCCCCGAATAATTCATTTTCATACGCTCACCCTCTACATCTATTTTATTGCTACTGTACCAAATTAGAAGGCTAATTGTTAGATTAAAGAATGATTAAAAGGAGTGTACACTTTGATTTTTAAGGCTCCTGAAGGCATTTTATAACAATTTCAAGGCGCTTTTTTTCACAATCTGCCGCCTTTCTCTTATAATTAAGCTAGGATTTATATAGGAGGAGATAACATGAAATGGCGTGGGGGTAGACAAAGCAGCAATGTCGATGATCGAACGGGGCGATCATCTGGCTCAGGTGGGATGTTGGCTGCTGGTGGCGGGATCGGTACGGTGATCATCGCTGTTTTATTTTTCCTGTTTAGCGGTGGTGATTTAAATTCGCTGCCGGATGTCTTGGGTGGCAGCGGACAAGCAGCCAATTACCAGACAGAAAATGTGGGCACCAGTGAGTACACGGAAGAAAAAGAGTTTTCCGCAGTCGTGTTCGGCTATTTAGAAGATTACTGGCAAGACGTTTTTCAAGAGCGGCAAGAAACCTATCAAGACCCAACACTCGTATTATTTACGGGAAGTGTCCAGTCGGCATGCGGCTATGCCACGTCACAGGTTGGTCCGTTTTATTGCCCAGCAGATGAGAATGTGTACCTTGATCTGAGTTTTGCCAATGAGCTTTCTGATAAATATGGCGCAAGCGGCGACTTTGCAATGGCCTATGTCATCGCCCATGAAGTCGGTCATCATGTGCAAAATGAGCTGGGGATCACCCAACAATTGGACAAAATCCGCCAGCAAGTTTCAGAGAAGGAGTACAACCAGTACAGCGTTCGCTTGGAGTTGCAAGCTGACTACTTAGCTGGTACCTTTGCGAAATATTTGCAAGGCGAAACCTATCAAGGACAGCCGATTTTAGAAGCTGGCGATATTCAAGAAGCGATCACGGCTGCCAATGCCATCGGGGATGATACGCTGCAAAAAGAATACCAAGGCTATGTTGTTCCAGATAGTTTTACGCACGGCACATCGCAGCAGCGCGTGGACTGGTTTAACCGTGGCTATCATTATGGTGACTTAGCACATGGCGACACCTTCAATGTCGATAGCCTTGATTTGAGCAAGTAGCTTCAACTAAAAAATCACTCCGAAACAGCATGAACCGCCTGCTGCTTCGGAGTAATTTTAGGTTCTTGTTGTCCCTTCAAGCCTTTTGGTGAAGGGATGCTTTACGCTTTCTTAACTTTCGCAATGATTTTTTCGCAAAAACGTGCCTGCTTCGTCATACTTTTTTCACATTTCGAGACTATTATATAAGCATACCAACAAACAACCCTAACACTTTTTCATTTTTACTCCTTTGCCTGTCAGTCCCCGCTGACAGGCTCTTTTTTTGTCTTTTGATTGTTGTGCTCAGACCTGCAAGTCTTTGCGCTCGTAACGGTAAAAGGTGCCAAAGAAACACAATATACCGATCAGCAGGACCCATAGGACTGATGTGGCGCCGTTATCCATGAGTTGGACGGGTAATGCCATCCGCACAGGCGAAAGTCCTGCCAGCCATTCCAATTTATCGTAGAGTTCCCCCACGATGCCGAGCAAATACAGACCGAACACGCAGCCTAAGCCGACACTTGCGGTTTGTTTGCTGGAACGCAAGATCGTGGATAAAAAGAAACCTAGACAGAGGAAGAAGACTAAGACACCATACTCGGCAACGAAGATTTTGCTGATTTCTTCTATAAAAGAGGACAGGTCGTCTCCTGGTAGTTTGAATAGAGCAAACGAGGCCAGACTACTGCCATAGGCAATCAGCCAAAAGCCAGTCAGCAGCAACAATCGGGCGAGGAACTTCCACCCAACGATTTCTCTGCGGCTAATAGGCTGAGCATATAAATACTCGATCGTTCCTTCTGATTCTTCAGTGATCAGACTGTTAAAGCCTAAAAGCATCCCATAAATACACGCGGCGATAAATAAGTATTGAAAGTAGTACCCGAAAAAGCCTGTCGGTGAAACCAAGCTTGAGGGTCCTGTCAGTTGGATGTTAAAGATGCCTAGTAATTCTGGGCTGAAAGAGCCCAACATCTGGTCTAAGGACGTTTTCATTTCTGGCGTGATCATTTGAGGATAGATAGCCGTAAATGCAAAAATGATTGCTGCAAAAAGGATCGTCCAGACCAGCCAGCCTTTGAAGGTATTTTTAAGGTCGATTTTCATTAAAGTCATTTTTGAGAACCTCCTTCATAGATCAGCATAAATTGCTGTTCAAGGGTTGGGTGTTCGATCGTGAACTCTTTAATGGCAGGATTGGTTAAAAAATGTGCCAGCTGATTCATGTCCCCTTGATAGAAAAAACGCAAGCTGTGTGATTCCTGAGCAAGAACTTGCACGTTTTCCAAGCCGGCTAATGAGAGGCTCCCCTCATTCGTGAGCGTTACAACTTTGCCGAAATTTTCTTCCTCACTCAGTTCTTTCACGGTGATGATCTGTCCTTCACGAATAAAGGCGGTCCGATGGGCATAGGTCTGAATTTCATGCAAATCATGGCTAGATAGAAAAATCGTCATCCCCTGTTTGTTTCTTCTAAGGAGCTCTTCAAACAGCCGTTTTTGAATCAAGGGATCTAAGCCATTGGTCGGTTCATCTAAAATCAACATTCTCGGTTGTGCAATCAAGGCGCTCGCAAGCCCGACTTTTTTCTTGTTGCCCAAAGAAAGTTCTGCGATCGATTTGTTTGGATCAATTTGAAAAAGCTCCATCAAATTCTGAATCTCTTTTTTTGGCTGCTTGACTTGATGAAAATCTGCCGTAAATGCCAGCAATTCTGCTGTCGTCATTTTTGAATAAAACCGTACATCACTGGAAACATATCCAGTAAACGTCTTGATTTCTTTGGCTGCTTGTTGGCAATCTCGTCCAAAAATCGCCGCCTGTCCTGCATCTGGTTTGATAAAATTCAACAATACTTTGATGGTCGTTGATTTTCCCGCACCATTTGGTCCGATAAAGCCAAAAATCTCTCCTTCTGCCACTTGCAATGATACATTCTCGATGGCGTACTTCTTGTTGTATTGTTTGCTTAATCCGTTGATCGTAATGGCATCCATCCTGTCCCCTCCTTGTACTGCTTTGATGCCATCAGTGTAGCCTTATTTCGTGTTTCCGTCAATCAAAGATCTAAAAGGGTTCCGCTGGAATGTTTTACGAAAATCATCAAAAGATTGACACACTTCTATTACTTTCTCTTCCGATATTTTTCACATTTTCCCGCTATTATCAATACATACCAACAAACAACCCTAACACTTTTTCATTTTTACTCCTATCCCGCCAGTCCCCGCTGGCGGGCTCCTTTTTTTTATCGGCAAAAAAACGCAGACCTAGCAGCAACTGGCTTTAGCAAATGTAGCACTCGCTAAAGTCAATTGACTGACTGTCCTGCGTTTTTTGTCTCGATCATTTATGGGACCGGATGAATCAGAGTTGATTCATCCGTCCCACTTTCATTATTGACAATGAGTCCGTTTTTTTAAGTTTTCATGTGTTGATTTGTTAACGAAACGGATTGTAGAAGCGTCCGCCATTAAGGACCATCAAGAACAATCCAAGCGCCACGATCAAACAAACGACAGCAATCGCCAAGAGATCTTTGCCTTGGATCGGCTTAGCTTTCAGCCAGGTACGCTGCTTATGCTTGCCAAACCTTCTTAGCTCCATGGCAGCAGAAATATGGTCGATCCGTTCCAAGCTGGAAAAAATCAAAGGAATCGCGATCGCGACATTGCCTGCCACTCGTTTGCGCAAAGGTGCTTTTTTAGAAAGCTCCACGCCCCGTGCTTGCTGCGCTTTGGCAATGGTTCGAAAATCCTCTTGAATATCAGGGATGTAACGCAAAGCCAGTGCGACTGCATAGGCGATCTTGTAGGAAATCCCGATGCGGTTGATACTGGACGCCAACTCGCTTGGATTAGTGGTAAACAGGAAAATCAACCCTGGCGGAATCGTGACAAAATATTTGATCAACAGATTCAACTCATAAAACACTTGCTCTTGGGTCAATGTATGCCGACCGATCCCTTCGAAAATCACGTGGCGCGTCCCGTAGATCTCCACCCCGTATTCTGGAGCGAAAAGATAGACCGCCACCAAATTCAAAATCGAAAAGAAGATGATAAATTTTAATACAAAAGCGATATCTCGGTAGCGAATTCCAGCACTGGCAAATAGAAAGACCGAAAACAATGCCAGTCCAATAAGAAAACGCGTATCATAAGAGATCATCCCGATAACGGATAGCAGCAAAAAACAAATCAGTTTTGCGGCACCGCTTAATTGGTGGATCCACGTTTTGCGGTCAAGATAGCCGATTAGATTACTCTCCATCGTGTCCCTCCTTCTCGCTGGCAATGAAGGCGGCAGTAAAAGCGGCGGGATCTGTCAACTGGTTAAGGGTCGCCAGTATATACAAGCTAGTTTCTTTAAGGTTCGCGGCACTCACCACTTGTTTGTCTGCTAAAACAACTTCTGGCGGTGCGTCCAGCAAAATCGTTCCTTGCGTCAAAACGATCGTCCGCTGTGTATACTCCAACATCAGGTGCATATCGTGGGTGATCATAACAATCGTTAATCCCCGCAGGTTCAACTCCTGTAAAAATTGCATCATTTCGGTGTAATGGCGATAGTCTTGTCCCGCTGTCGGCTCATCCAATAAAATGAGTTCAGGATCTAAGACGAGGATCGCTGCAATGGCGGCTCGGCGTTTTTGCCCATGACTTAGTGCCGACAATGGCCATGAGCGAAACGGATAAAGACCACAAATTTTCAAGGTCTGATGAACTTTTTCTGTGATTTCAGCCTCTGGGACATTTCGGTTGCGCAAGCCTAAGGCAACTTCGTCAAACAGGAAGTTTTTTGACAGCATTTGATTGCTGTTTTGCAAAACATACCCGATTTTTTGCGCTCGTTCTTTGATGGAATCATTGCCCATGTCTGTTCCTTGCCAAAGCAACTTGCCAGAAGTCGGTGTCAAAAAGCCGGTAATCAAATGGGACAAGGTCGATTTTCCTGCGCCATTATGCCCAACCAAACTAATCATTTCTCCTTGATGGATGGTAAAATCCAGTGCCTGCAAGATTGGTTTGCCCACTTGGTAAGAAAACGATAAATTCTTCGCTTCCAACAACGGCGGCTGTTGGCTAGGAAGTGCCGATTTCGGATATTCCTTTTGAAACCTAGTCAGTTTTTCGGCAATCTCAGGTGATGCAAATGCTTCTACCGCGACCAAATCAGCAGCATCGGTCACAGGAACCCCCGCTTTTTTTAAGGCGGCTAAATACAGTGGTTCACGAATGCCGACTTGCTGCAGCATGTCCGTTTTTAATAGTTCATTCGGTGTACTGTCGGCAATGATGCGGCCTTCTTCCATCACGATGATGCGATCGACAGCGGCGGCTAACACTTCTTCTAAGCGATGTTCGATGATGATAGTGGTAAAACGCTTCTCTTGATACAGCTGGTCGATCATTTTGATGGCTTCCACACCTGTTTGCGGATCTAAGTTGGCTAGCGGCTCATCAAACAGTAGAATCGGTGTTTCATCGATCAAAACACCTGCCATTGAAACACGCTGCTTTTGGCCACCCGATAATTCCTGCGGTTTTTTTGCCAAATGATCCATTAAGTCGGTCTTTTCTGCCCAAACGCGCAGCGCCTCCTGCATCACAGCTTGACTACGCTGATCGTTTTCCAAGGAAAACACGATATCTTCTGCTACGGTCAAGCCTACAAATTGGCTATCGGTGTCTTGCAGCACCGTGCCGACGGTCAAAGACAGCTCGTAGATGGAAGCTTGCCCAAAGGCATTGGTACCGATCGTCAATGCTCCGGTACTACTACCTTCGTCATTTTGCGGGATCAAACCGTTCAAACATTTTCCTAATGTACTTTTGCCAGAACCGCTAGCACCGACGATCAGGACTTTTTCTCCTTCATAGATCGTTAGATCGATGTTTTTCAAGGTCGGTTCCGCTTGTGCATCATATTGGAAAGAAAAATTCGTAAATTGAATGATTTTTTGTTTCATTTTTTAGCCTTCACACATTTCTTTGTTTAGGATTCCTTGCTCAAGCTGCCTTTTTTGGTTTTGGTTTGGGCATAGGCTTTTAGCAGGATCACTCCGATTATCCCAGTTACGACTGTGTTGGTCAATCCCGCAATGACTCCTTGCGCAAAGACTTTGTTCGCTGGTTCGCCATAGATCAAAATATCACCGATTGGGGCAATGATCACCCAGACGACCAAATTTGCGATCGATTCACCAATCAAGAAGGTCCGAATTTCTTTAGCGCCAAAGGTTCCTTGCTGGATTGGAATCCAACGAGTCAAAAGTCCGAAGAACACCCCTAAGATCCCAGAGGCGGCGATCCAAGACCACCACGGACCATAAGTCGTCAAATCTCCTAGGGCATGGCCGATAAAGCCCGCTAAACCAGCAACGATTGGACCGTAGACAACGCCTAATAATGCCAAGAAAGGATAGGCTGTGGCGATATCTGTATTTGGAAAACCAGTCGGAATCGTGACGAAACGTTTTAAGACGAAAAAGACGGCAGCACCGATTCCGATAGCAACAATGTGTTTTACTGTAAATTTTGATTGATTCATTTTTCATTTCTCCTTTTTTTGAGGGTAATTTTCCAATTCGTGCCAGTCCCGATTTTATAGGTTTCAGCAAATGAAGCCAAGTTGAGCCCTAAACCAATATTCAATAGGGAATTGACATATAAGACAGGTTCATTTTCCGACACTTGCGCAAAAGAGCGTCCGAAACGCACTTCTTCTTGATAACGCAGCGTATCTTGGTAATAAATACTGACGAGCAGCGGCTCATTGTACTGTACCTGCCATTGCTTAAAGAACGTATGGGGAATATTCGTCCACAACGAACCAAAACGAATATCAAGAATATCGATCGTGCCAGTGATCGTTTCTGCTGTTTGGCTTGGCTTTTCAATGGCAAAGACTTGGATCGCTTCTTTAGGTTCGGGTGTTCCTAGCTCATCAAAGCTGATGGCGCCACTGGCGAGACGCGCGGCGTTATACATATAAACATCCCGACCATGAAATGTATGGCTTTCGGCTGATCCTGCCAACCGCTCAGTTGCCTCATTGATCACCCGTAGTTCAGTGATTCCGATATAAGTCGCTAAATAGGTCAGTGTGCCATTATCTGGTGTCAAAACCAACTGTCCGGTCGCCAACTTGGCAACCACACTTCGTCGATCAGACCCTACGCCAGGATCGACCACTGAAACAAAGACCGTTCCTGCCGGCCAATAGGTGACGCTTTGCAGCAGACGATAGCTGGCATCATGAATGTTGTATGGCTCGATCTCATGAGTCAAATCAGCAATGACCAGCTCTGGTGCCACTTGATAAGCTACCCCGTACATCGCATTAACCGCTCCATCTTGCAAACCAAAATCGGTTTGAACCACTAATTTGTGCATTTTTCTCTCCTCCCAACAACCTTTCTCCTTTTTAACAAAACCTGCGCTTGAAACAGCTGACCGTGCAGACACAAAAAAAGCCCTTAGCCAAAGCTAAGGGCATCACCTGCGGTACCACCTTAATCTGCAAAACCTTCACAGGCTTCACCTCATTCAGTACCCGAAAACACTCGGAGACTGTCGCTTGTTAACGGGGCAACCGTATTTTCCTAATTAGTCAGAAAATCCGCTCCAAAGTCATTTTCAAATCATTCGTTGTCGTTCCTTCCCACCTACCGGAACTCTCTGCTAGACAACTTCCTTGATTCTACTTTCTTTTTCATCGCGTTTGCATTTTGTTTCATTTAAATTATCAAAGCTTGTGCCTTTTGTCAATTCTCTTTTAAGAAAAAATTCAAACAGAAGGCATAATTTGTCAAAAGATTCACGCAATTCCTAAATTTCGCTCGAAAATTCTTCATATTTTCTCGGTATGATACTTGTATACCAACAAACAACCCTAACACTTTTTCATTTTTACTCCTTCCCGCCAGTCCCCGCTGGCGGGCTCCTTTTTGTCTTCTGACTGTTTTACATGGTTTCACTTTTTCTTGGCGATTTCTTCTCAGAATTCTGTTTGATTCGTCAACTTTTTTTCACATTTTCACGCTATTATAAATGCATACCAACAAACAACCCTAACACTTTTTCATTTTTACTCCTATCCCGTCAGTCCCCGCTGGCGGGCTCCTTTTTGTCTTCTGATTGTTTTATCTAGTTTCACTTTTTCTTGGCGATTTCTTCTCAGAATTCTGTTTGATTCGTCAATTTTTTTTCACATTTACACGCTATTATAAATGCATACCAACAAACAACCCTAACACTTTTTCATTTTTACTCCTATCCCGCCAGTCCCCGCTGGCGGGCTCCTTTTTGTGAGATTGGACTTGCATTTCTTCCTAGAAAGGATTATCTTTATCTTATGCGGAAGTGGCGGAATGGCAGACGCGCACGCTTCAGGCGCGTGTGAGTTTATCTCGTGTGGGTTCAACTCCCATCTTCCGCATTTAGCAGTTCAGCTTTCTGAACTGCTTTTTTTGTTGCAAAAAGCGCATGTTCATCGAATAAACATGCGCTCTTCATTCAGCTATCTTTCTCCTTATTCACTGACATAGGCGGTGCGGAAAAAGAAATGCGCGCCATAGGCTGGGAATTGGATGTCTTTTACATTTGATTTGATCAGATAATTTGAAGCACTCTGGTATAAAGGGACTTGCGCAGCATCTTGTTCCAACAATATTTCTTCTGCCGCTTTGTAATCTTCAAAATATTGATCGGGGTCATTGGCATGAACGGTGCGAGCATCTTCCGTCAATGCCGTATATTCTTCGTTGACATAGCCGCCGTAGTTAAAGGAAGCGCCATTTTTGTATAAGATAAAGAACATATCCATGTCACTACTTCCAGCGATCCAGCCAGAAACGGAAAGCTCGTAATCACTATTTGCTCTTGATTGATTCAAGCTGGCACGTGGCTGTTTGTTGATGGAGATCGACAAGCCTGGCAAGTTTTCTTGCAGTTGGCTTTGCAAGTACTCCCCGATTTTTTGACCATTGTCATCATCTGTCACTAATAAACGCAACGTCGTACTTTCGCCAATTTCCGCTTGGGCTTTTTCCCACTCTTCCTTGGCCGCCTCTAAATCATACAAGTTGTAATCACCGCTATATGCTCGAAAATCTTCGCCAGTATTTGGATTCGTAGCTAAGCCGGTGGGGACCAGCCCGTTTAAAACTTTCGCTCCATCGTTCAACACATTATCCACGAGACTTTCTTTGTCGATCGCCAACGCGATCGCTTTACGCACATGAACATTTGACAAGGCATCGTTGGCCGTTTTGTTAAAGTCTAAGAAAAAGTTCGCAACATCATTTTGCGTAACTAGCTCTTCATTGTCTCCATATTGTTGAACGTAGATCCCACTGATTTTTTGCAAATCCAGGTCGCCGCTTTCAAACAATTGGATCCCAGTATTTTCTTCTTTGATGGTGGAGCCTTTGATCTCCTCCAATTGAACGACATCAGCATCATAGTATTGGTCATTTTTCACCAATGTCCACTCATCCCCAGTCTGTTGCCAATCGGTCAAGGTAAAGGGACCAGAATACAGCAAATCTTCACTTGTACGAGCATAGGTATCACCTTTTTCTTCAACAAAGGCTTGGTTTTGCGGTGCCAACCAGCCGATGGAAATCAAGGATAAAAAGGATGGCTGTGGCTGCTCCAACTGCACGATAAAGGTCGCGTCATCTGGGGTCTCCAGACCAATCGTTTCTATATCAGCATTGCCTTCACGAATGTCTTTACTATTAACTACATTATCTAACAAATAGGCGTTAGGTCCCATCGTTGCTGGATCGACTAACTTTTTCCACGAATAAGCAAAGTCAGCTGAAGTGATCGCTTCGCCATTGCTCCACTTCGCATCCTCTCGCAAGGTAAAGGTATAGGTTTTGCCATCTTCACTGATTTCGACTCCTTCTGCCAAGCCCGGAACTGGTTCACTGTTTTCATCGAAACGGTAAAGCCCTTCGAATAAATGTTGAACGATGGTAAATGTTGCTTTATCCGTCGTTTGAGTCGTATCGAGAGTCGTCAGCTCAGCCGGTAGACTCACCGCAATCGCTTGATTCGGCGCTCCGTTAGTTTCAGCCTCTGATCCCTCGGTATTTCCTGTTGTCGTGCAGCCGGAAAGGGTCAACCCAATCACTCCTGCTGCAACCAATAAACGCTTCTTCCAGATCATTTCCATTCTTCCTCCTATGTGATTGCGCAACCAACGCAAGTGTTTTTCATGACGGCAAAAAACGCATTCATCGATAAAAAGAAAAAACCTCATCCCTTTGCTTATCAATTTTGACAAACAAAGGGACGAGATTTTCGTGTTACCACCCTTTTTCGCACCATCCTCACAAATGGCACCTCAACAGTACGCTAAGATACTTGGCACGATAACGGCTGCTTTCCGTCTGATTTGCGTGAACAAATCAGATCACTCAGAGCTCATCTTCACTTTTTTTCTGCTGCCCTTTCTCACCATCCGGGTTCTCTTCTAACAGATTCCAAAGCTACTCTTCTCTTCATCGTCTTTCTTTTTATCTAAAAAACAGGTAAATGACGTTTTTTTGTCTATTTCATGATTGTTATAAAGTATACTATTGGTGTTTTTGGAAGTCAACAAGAATTGCGAATATTCAGTTTTTTATGATTTTTCTGGCAGACCTTTTTTTGCATCTTGCTTGCCTTTCATCACGTTCTTCTCTAGGATAAGAACTAGATAAGCTGTTCTCATTTGTAAAAAGGAGTGTGCCAAAATGAAATTAGCAGAAGCGTTACTTTTAAGACGGGATTTGAACAATCGTCTGTTTCAATTACGTAACGAGATCTCTAGCAGTGTGTTAGTCCAAGAAGGCGATACCTTGGATCGTAGTATCACAGAATTGTTCAAGGAATACGATGAGATCAATCAACAATATTCAGAATTAGTCGTTGCCATCAATCGGAAAAATGCGACTGCCTCTTTAGCAGATAGTGCGTTATTGCTGATGGAAGCACTAGAACAGCGAGAACAGCTGCGCCGCAAGCATGCACTGCTAACGCAAGCACTGGATGAAACCAAAGCAGCTCCCCGAATAGGTCGCAACGAAATTCGACTGGTGCGTACGATCGATACAAAAACGCTAACGGAGCAATTGAATGCGACCGCCAAGCAGCTGCGAGAATTAGATGGAAAGATCCAACAAACCAACTGGCTGGTCGATCTTTAATCAATATGGGTGGGTGTCAAAGGCGAGCACAAAGCAGGTACAGGCTGATATGTACACTATGGAACGTCTGGCAGAGACGTAAACGTAACAACCACTGCTTACGAATCACAATCGTAACAATCACATTATATTTTTTAGCGACCACGTGCTGATTTGACTGGATGGGAAAAACCCTCTTCTTTTTTGAGAAGAGGGTTGTTTTTATCGTATCCAGTCGTACATGGAGGCGGCTCTTTTACTGCGAAGCCTGCTGCTTGTTACTCACAGCGGAAGGACGCGCCAGAAACGCTTGCCCTTTCTCACTGCTCCAAAACTCCTTCATCAATGCCGTCAATCCCTCTTTGGTTTGATTGGCACCAAAGAAAGGACTGCCGGGTTCCAACATGATGCCATTAGCTAAAGCACCGATAGGAAAGGGATCAAAGCCGAAAGCGTCAACGATTTCGTCTGTCTGATCGAGGGCGGTTTGGTCATCACCAGCAATGGCGATGGCTTTTTTGGCAGTTCCTTGAGCAGCCGTTCTCGTCAGCAAGGATTCCTCTTGGATGTCGTGGTACCCCATATGATTGAATCCTTTGACTACTTTACTTTGGGAAAAATAGCGTTGCACACGTTCCGAAGAAGTCTGCTCGATGGATGAGTATTCTGTTTCTTTGCCATCGACTTCCCACCAATAATTCATGGCATCGATCACTAGCTTACCAGCCAAAGCTTCTGCCGGCAGCTGTTGGTACTTACTCAACGGAATGGCCAAAATGATCGTTTGAGCTTCCGCCATCACTTCAGCGGCATTTTTTGCGATTGCTCCCGGAGCCAACACAGAAACGGACAAGGCGATTTTTTCTGCTGGCTTCGTACTAGCAATCAAGACCCGATAGCCCGCCTGGGCACCAAGATTTGCGAGCGCTAAGCCTAACTTGCCTGCGCCTAAAATACCGATGGTTTTAGGCATTGCCATCACCTGCTGCCAACAATTCTTTCACCCGTGGAATCACTTTGGTTCCATACAATTCAATCGTTTTGAAACGGTCTTTTTGCAGCTGTCCGCCAGTACCGTAAACCAGATCAAAGCGTTCTACACCGACTTGCGGCATCATACGGGCGATTTTTTGCGCCACGGTTTCTGGACTGCCTACATAGTAAGATCCATGTTCGACTTCAAAGTCAAAGCGCTCTTTGCTCATGGCTGGCCAGCCGCGATCAAGACCGATTTTGTCCATGCTCTTTTTGATGTAGTTCCAGCCGATTTCATAGGCTTCTTCGTCGGTGTCGGCGATCACACCATGGGAGTGCATGCCGATTGGCAGAATCGGTTGCCCCAATTGCTGCGCTGCCTTCTTATACAGATCAACATAGGGCGCAAAACGAGCAGGTTCGCCACCGATGATCGCTAACATAACGGGAAACCCATAACGGACGGCACGAATGATCGATTCAGGGGTTCCACCGACACCCACATAGGTATCTAATTGGTGTCCCTCGATTTTTGGAAAAACGTCGGCATTTTTTAAGGATTGCGTGAACTTGCCTTCCCAAGTTAATGGTTTGCCTTTTCTCAATTCACTGAACATCGCTGTTTTTTCTTCAAATAGTTCTTCATAATCTTGCAAGTCATAGCCGAATAGAGGGAATGATTCAGTAAAAGATCCTCGTCCCAGCATGATTTGTGCGCGACCGTTCGACAACGCATCAACGGTCGCGAACCGTTCGTAGACCCGCACGGGATCATCCGAACTCAAGACAGTTACACCGGTACCTAATTTGATGGTTTTGGTAACCATTGCTAAAGCCGCTAGTACCGTATCAGGACTTGAGATCGAATATTCTTCCCGATGGTGCTCCCCTAAGGCAATGACATCGATGCCGACTTCATCGGCTAATTTTCCTTCCGCTACGATATTGCGCAACGATTCGCTGTAACTGATCCGTTCTTTCGTTGTATCATCAAAGGCTAGATCGCCAAAAGTATCTAACCCAAATTCAAGATTTCTATGATTGATGGTCATTTTCTTTTCCTCATTTCTCATTACTGATTCTCTTTTCTCACTATAACAAGGAACAAAAAAAGTTGCGAACAATATGCTTACTTTTTGTAAGTTAACGATTTTAAAGCGAAAAAAAACACTTTCCCGAACAAAAATTCAGGAAAGTGTTTGGTCTTTAAAGATAGATCCCCTTATGATGGAGATTCACTAAGCATTCTTCCAAGTATGCTTCATCATGTTCTGGATAGATCGGCGTAGTCAAAGGAACAGCTTGAACGGAGGGTTCCAGCGGCAGATTTTTGCCACGATACGCTGGATCGTACCATTCAGGTGCTGGCCGATAGCCTCGATAGGTCATTTCATCCAGCACTAACTGATGGTATTGAAACAATTTATAGGGTGGATGAGTAAAAACGTAATCGACGGTTGCATGCTTCTTGCCCCAGCCTAACCCTCGTAAGGCTGCTGCTTCACGATGCTGGCCTAACAGCTGCTGCCGAGGCAAAGCAGGTATCAGTGCTTCATGCCATAAGCGCATCGGTTCAGCCTCCTTTATTCTGCGTCTTGGCTGATGAAATTGTCTTGATTTTCAATAACGATCTTGCCGACCGCATGATGTGTCTCACTCAATGTGTGGGCATCGTAAATTCCTTGTGCCGTCAATGGGAAGGTTGCACCGATGACACTGTTGACTTTTTCTGCTTCGATCAGCTCTGTCAATTCTGCCAATTGTTTGCCGTTGGTTCGTAACCAAACTGCTTTGGCGAAGATGTCTTTTTCTTTTGCCAAGTCTTCGTCTTCAATACTCAAAATCGAGATCAGACGGCCCTTAGGTTTTAAGACAGTGAAACTTTTCTTCTGGGTGTCGCCCCCCATCGTATCAAAGACCAAATCGATGTCTTGCAAGACTTCTTCAAAATCTGTCGTGTGGTAATCGATGATCTCATCGGCACCAAGTTTTTGCAATAACTCATGGTTACGTGGACTAGCCGTCGTGATGACGTAAGCGCCAACTGCTTTGGCCAGTTGGATCGCATAGGTACCAACTCCGCCTGCTCCGGCATGGATCAAGACTTTTTCCCCTTCTTTTAAATGACCGTGTTCAAACAACGCTTGGTAAGCAGTCAAACCAGCTAATGGCACTGCAGCTGCTTCTGCGTAGTTTTGGTTTTCTGGTTTAATCGCTGCTAACTCAGCATCCACGATGGTATAATCAGCATACGTCCCAAAACGAGTCGTTTCAGGGCGGGCATAGATTGCATCACCAACTTTGAATTCTGTCACGTCAGCGCCTATTTCTACGATATCCCCTGCGACATCCCAGCCTAAAATAATTGGGAAGTCCCATGGAAACATTTGTTTCAAATAGCCTTCTCTTAATTTCCAATCGATTGGGTTGATGGATGTTGCGGCAACTTTGACTAATAATTGATTTGCTTTTAATTCTGGTAATTGGACCGTTGCTTCTTTTAATTGGTCTTTTCCACCATAGGCTTCAATAACGACAGCACGTGTTTCCATTGATGCTTCACTCCTTACATTCATTCTTCATCAAAGAGAGGTTCCTGTTTTTCCATCCCTTGATTTCTCACTTCCCTAGCTTAGGCAAAAGGAAGAAATTTGACAAATGATATGTTTGGAAACTGCCGCAGCCACCTGGCCATTCCTCCTGCTAAGCCTTGAAAGAAACGGGTTTATTTTTTCTTCATTTTTTTATTGCCTTTTCTTTAAAAATCAATTACGCTACTCAAGAAATACGAAATTGTAAAGAAAGAAGGAATTGATGAATTGAAAAGGTTGTGGGTATTTTTTGGCGGTGTGATCGGCATCACCGCATTGCTGTTTTTCGGTGCTTCGGTGTTAACGAAAGAATCGGGGGCAGCAACGTCGTCCGACAAAAATACAGTGATTATTTACAATTGGGGCGAATATATTGACCCCGAATTGATCAAAACATTCGAAACTGAGACTGGTTACTCAGTGATTTATAATACATTTGACTCCAACGAAGCGATGGAAACAAAAATCAAACAAGGCGGCTCACGCTATGATTTGGTTTTCCCTAGCGAATCGATCATTCCGAAAATGATCGAAGAAGGACTGTTAGTGCCTTTAGATCATCAGAAATTGACGGGAACGGAAGATCTGTCGCCTTTTTTGATGGACCAAACCTTTGATCCGGACAATACCTACTCGATCCCCTATTTTTGGGGCACGATCGGGATCATGGCAAATACTGAAGAAGTCGATGTTTCTTCGATCCATGGCTGGGGGGATTTATGGAACCCTGCATTTAAAAATGATGTATTGATGGTGGATGGTGCTCGTGAAACCTTAGGAATCGCGTTACAGACGCTCGGTCTTTCCCAAAATGAAAAAGACCCGACCAAAGTCGCCAAAGCCTTGAAGAAGCTGGAAAGTATCCGTCCCAATGTCAAAGCAGTTTTGACCGACGAGATCAAAACCTTGATGATCAACAACGATGCCCCTTTAGGAATCGGGTATTCGGGCGATGCCGCTTATGTGATGGCGGAAAATCCTGCCGTCACCTATATCGTTCCCAATGACGGCGGTGCGATTTGGACGGACAATTTTGCGATTCCGAAAACCGTTGGTAATCTTGAAGGAGCCTACGCCTTCATCAATTTTATGCTCCGCCCAGAAAATGCCGCACAAAATGCCGAATACGTAGGCTATGCCACGCCGAGTGAAACGGCCAAAGCCATGCTGCCGGCTGAACTGACTGCTGACAAAGCTTTCTACCCTGAGCCAAGTGCGATGGAACAAATGGAACATTATGAATACTTAGGAAAAGAAGCGGTTGAGCTTTACAACGACCTTTTCCTTGAATGGAAGTTGGGATTATAATTGTCACTATTACTAAAATCTGAACACATCTTTGATACCAAAACGAAAACGACTTTTGCGGGCTTTCTCCTGATAGAAGACCAGAAAATCACGGCTGTAGGTCCTCTTTCAGCGCTGCCAACACTTGCGGAAGACACCCAGGTCATTGATCTCAAAGAACAAATGATCATCCCAGGCTTTATTGATGCTCATGTTCATTTTTATCTTTCCGCATTACTCCATCAAGGGGCACTGACCCATCTTACGGGAGTGACAGAAGAAGCCGTTGCCCAGCAAGTGCCCGCGCTGCCCATCACCCATGGATGGAAAATCGGCATCGGCTGGTTCAGCAGTGATTTCGGTCAGCAAGTCTACCCGACGAAAGATTCGATCGACAACTATTGTGCCGACACGCCTGTCATGCTGATTTCCGGTGATGCCCACAGCATTTGGTTGAATAGCCAAGGGATCGCTGCTTTAGGGATCACACCTGAGAACTTGCCAACGGGGATCAGCGGGGAGGCATTGCTTGACGAAAACAGCGGACAATTAAGCGGCTGCTTTTTAGAAGCGATCGCCATTCATTATTTAGCAAAGGTCTTACAGTCATTCCAAGCGCAAAGCCCTGCTGCTTTTCTGACCTATATGAAACAGCTCAATCAATACGGCATCACGACGATCGGCGATGTTGCCTTGACAGGAGAAAGCTGGGACGATCTAGTCTATCCCACTCTTTATCGACAAACGGAAGCAGAAGCGACCCTGCGCGCTGTCTTTTATCCAGCCATGCGAGAAGACATCACGCAACTAAAAGAAACTTACCGTACGTATCGCTCCGAAAAAGTACAGATGGGCGGCGTCAAACAATTTTTTGACGGCGTGACGAGTACGCACACGGCTTTTTTAAAAGCGGAATATGAAACACCGTATTTTGCCGGTGATGTCGGGATGCCGTTGATCGATGTTCAACGGATGCGCCGCTTTATATTACAAGCTAACCAGCAAGACTGGCCGATGCGCATCCATACCATCGGTGATGAAGCGATTCGACAAGCACTCCTCTTTTATCAAGAAAGTGCTGCTGCTCACCCGCTTTCTAAAGGCAAAGCCAATACCTTGGAACACTTGGAAGTGATGGATGCCGCCGATTTGCCACTAGTTCGCCAAGAACAACTAGTACTCTCCGTACAGCCTAGCCATCTATTAGTCGGTTATGAGACCCTCGATGAAGAAGTAGGACCTCAGCGTGCCAGTCAAATGTTTCCTTTTCAATCCTTTCTAGAGCAAGGTGCCACCTTGGCTTTTGGGACTGATACGCCGGTCGTGATCGACGTGACCCCTTTAGACTCGCTGTATTATGCGGTTGCTCGGCAAGAAAAAAATGGCCAGCCAGCAGGCGGATTGATGCCACAGGAAAAAATCACCATCGCCGATGCCCTCTATGCCCACACCGCAGGCGCCGCCAAAGCCTTGAGTCGGCAAGATATCGGTCAATTAGAAGTTGGCTGTTTAGCCGATCTTTGTATTTTGTCACAAAACATCTTGCCTTTAACTGCCGAAGAATTGCTTCAAACGACCGTTGAAGCCACCGTATTTGATGGACGATTTGTTTATTGGGGCAACTAACATGAACCCCTGATATGGACCACGCGTGTTTTACGCGTGGTTTTTGTTTTGTACGCGCTGAAATTGATACGCAAAAAAACTCCAGCACTTGTACACCGCAAGTACTGGAGTATTTAATCATAAGCCGTTTCGTTCAATCACTTTTTGATACCAATAGAAACTGTCTTTTTTCTTTCTATCTAAAGTCCCTGTCCCGTCGTCATATTTATCCACAAAAATGATGCCATACCTTTTTTTCATTTCTCCTGTAGAAGCACTGACAATATCAACGGCACTCCAAATCGTGTAACCAATCAACTCGACACCATCATCGATGGCTTTCTCCATTTCAGCAATATGCTTTTCTAAATAATCGATACGGTAATCATCATGAATCTGTCCATCTTCAGCAACAGTTTCTGAAATTCCGATCCCATTTTCCACGATCATCAATGGCAGCTGGTAGCGATCATAAATATCATTCAACGCAATTCTCAATCCTACTGGATCAATCATCGCATTCCATTCCGTCTGCTCTAGATAAGGATTATTTACGCCAGAGCCGCCAATCATACTGTGTCCATTTTTGGTAACTTTCTCATCTGCAGAGACACAAAGTGTTAGATAGTAACTAAACGTGTAGTAATCCACTGTTCCCTTAGCTAGGATCGCTTGATCTTCTGGTGCAAACTCGATTGCAAAGCCATGATCAGCAAAATATTTCTTTGCATAATAAGGATATTTCCCTTTGACCTGCACATCGCCACAAAATTTCGAATGCATATTTTCTTCTTGTTTGGCTAGTAATACATCATTTGGATGGCTAGTATAAGGATAGCGTGGCATATAAGAAATCATACAGCCGATTTTCAAATCTGGATAGTGTTTATGTCCGTAAGCGACAACCTTTGCACTGGCAACAAATTGATGATGCAGGGCTTGGTAGCGTTGCTGTAGATTATCCGGCTGATTGATAAATTCAGATTCACCAACTTGCAGTCCCAGTGATAAAAAGTTTCCGATACTTAAGGTGGCCGTGTTGATTTCATTAAAAGTGATCCAATAGTTTACTTTTTCGTGATAGCGTTCAAACAACACCGCCGCATATCTCGCATAAAAGTCGATCACTTCACGACTCGCCCAACCATTGTATTCTTGGCTCAAATATGCGGGAACATCAAAATGAGCAATGGTTACAATTGGTTCAATCCCGTACTTCCGACACTCGTCAAACACACGATCATAAAAGGCCAGGCCTTCTTCATTCGGTTCAGTGTCGTTGCCCTTGGGAAAAATCCGGGTCCAGTTGATAGACATGCGGAAAGCTTTAAATCCAGCTTCTGCAAACAATGCAATATCTTCTTGATAATGATGATAAAAATCAGTTGCTTCGTGGCTTGGATACAACAACTCTTCTTCAATTTTTGCTGTGATTTTCCGAGAAGTCGTATGGCTGCCACCGCTGATCAAGTCAGCACAAGCGAGCCCTTTTCCGCCCTCATTATAGCCGCCTTCATATTGGTTTGCCGCCGAAGCGCCGCCCCATAAAAAATGTTTTGGGAAACTCATTGCTGTCATCCTTTCTTCTTTCTAATGGTTAAAAAATGGCTAATAACTGATCGCCAGCTTTAATTTCTTGATTTTGGGCAAGTGCCACAACATCTAAGAAGTCTGCCGTATTGGTAACAGTGATCATAACGGTATCTTCATACCCTGCCTGAGCGATTTTTTCTGCATCAAAGTGCAATAATGTTTCTCCCATAGTGATTTGATCACCTTCATTGACTAGTCGTTCAAAGGCACTTCCTTGCATATTCACCGTATCAATACCGATGTGGATCAGAAGTTCAATCCCCTCGGTACTGGTAAGTCCAATCGCATGATTTCCTGGAAAAACGGCAGAAACCTGTCCCGTAAATGGGGCAATCACCTGTTGATCTTGTGGCTTAACAGCAATTCCTTTGCCTAATGCCAATGAAGCAAACGCCTGATCATTGGTTTCTGTCAATGGAACGGCAGTTCCTTTTAAAGGTGATAATACAATTTTTTCAATCGCTGATTGTTCTTTCTTCGTTTCAGAAGAAACATCAGTTGCTTTGGCTGTCACATCTTGCGCTCCAGATTTGACTGCTTGCGGCTGATTATTATTAGGAAAATCTGCATCTTTGACCATGACCCAGGTGTAAGCAAAGGCAATCGCAAAAGTAATCAACGAGCCGATCAGCGCATGAAACACACTGCTGTATGATGGAAGCGCCACAAATGAAGCAATGACTACTGGCGTATTGATTTTCATCAAACCAAAATAAAGTCCCCCAGCAGCACCCCCAAGGATCATTCCGACAATCGGTTTTTTCAGACGTAAGGTTACTCCGTACAAAGCAGGTTCAGACACACCCATCAAGGCAGTAATTGCCGATGAAAAACTCACTTGTTTAAATTCCGTATCCTTAGCTTTGATTCCAGCCGCTAAACAAATCGCTGCTTCGGCAGCCAATCCAAGCAGCATACCAGGGACGATCAAATCATCATACCCGTACGTTGCCAAAGAAGTTAATAAAATAGGGGTCAGCGTCGTGTGCATGCCCGTCATTACTAGCAATTGAGCAAAGGCACCCATAAACAAGACGGCTAACGGACCAAAATTGTTTGTTAAGTAGTTCAAAAACTGTGACACATAGTTGCCGATCGTCACACCTAATGGTCCGATTAGCAATAGAGCCAGCGGTGTGATCACGATGATGGCGATCAATGGACGTAGAATAAATTTGACACTGTTCGGTAAAATCCGATCGGCGAACCGATAGACATAAGACATAACCCAGACACTTAATAAAACTGGCAAAACGGAGGCATTGTAGCTCACATTCGGTACGAGCAATCCAAATAATGTGATTCCTCCTTCTTGGCTAAGAAGGGCCGTCAATCCTGGCATCACAAAAATCGCTCCGACGTAGCTTCCTAAGAAAGGATCAATTTTCAATCGTTTGGCCACAGAATTTCCTAAATAAACGGGAATGAAAAAGAAGGCTGCTTGCGATACTTGATACAATACGAGATACGTATCGTCAGTTGCAGCTAAAATTCCTGATAACTCCAATAGTGAAAGGACCACTTGCAGCATTCCTCCAGCTGCTATGATTGCAATCATCGGTGTAAAACAGCCTGCGATAAAGTCAAGGAGTCGTGAGATGATCGATTGATCGCTACTGCTTTGATCAGCCGTCGTTTCTGTCGTCGGTAGTTGAGCGTATACACTCGATACATCTGGCCCAATAATCACTTGGTATTGACCATTTCCCTGAACGAGTCCAGTCACTCCTTTTAACTGTTTGATTGCTTCACTGTCAGCTTTTTTGTCGTCGGCCAGCGTGAAACGCAGTCTTGTTGCACAATGGGTCACGTGCTGGATATTTTTACCACCGCCGACATTTTCATAAATTTCATTGGCTAGTTGTTTATAGTCCATTGTTTTTCTCCCTTTCTCCTTGTTCCGTCAATTTCTGGATATGGAGTGATAGATAAATTTCTTCATTTTCTGAGATGTTGATATCATACGTATTTTTGATATAAACCTTGATTTTTTCCACACAGTGAAACGCTTGCGGATACATCTTCTCAATTTGTGCATAGAGCGTCGACGCTTCATAGCTGGGAAGTGTATGATTGATCACATTTTGTGCAAAATAGTGCAGATGCGTGACAAAGCGAGAATAATGGAAACTATTCTCATCAAAATTTTGTTTGTACTCATACTTTACGATCGTCAGTACGTCTTCTATAAATTTCGCGATTTGATTGGTAACCGCCATATCCTTCTTTTGTGATTGGACATTTACAAAATGCAATGCGATGGAGATCGCTTCTTCTGTTGGTACATCGATCGTTAGTTCTTGCTCCATAAGTTGGACAGCATACACCCCAATGGCATATTCATCGGGATAAAATCGCCGAATATCCCATTGCAAAGGACTATGAAAAGTCATTTGCTGCTTGATACGATGAACAGTGAAATCAATATGATCCAGCAAAGTCAAATAAATATAGTCGCTGACTGCTAAGCGATAATTCTGTTTGGCATAAGCCACGATTTTAGCAACGATCGCTACGTATTTCGGATCGCACTTTCCTAATTGATAGCTAAAATGTTCCAACATTGCGTGAGTATCCAATACAAAAATCTTTTCAAAATCTTGTTCTTCTACATCATCTCCTACCTTCTTATTGAAGCTGATGCCTGTAGAAAATCCGATAATTTCATTGCTGCCTTTCTTTAGTAAGACAACATTATTATTTAAAAACTTCTTTATTTTCATGATTTCCTCCACCTTAAAAACACTAAAAAACCTCATACTCCACCCTTGGTGGAATATGAGGTTTGCCTTCTTACAGTAACACGCCTCTTGGTCACAGCACTTCTGTAACCGTTATCTAATTACATCGGTATCATAGCACTTCAAAAAAAACTTGTCAATCGCTTCCTTAAATTTTTTCACACGATCGTTAAGCCCCCGTTGAGCTTCTCACAAAAGCTATTTTTGTCAGACTGGTGTTTTAAGAACAACTTTTGCTTTTTTTAATCCCCAAACCAGCAACTTGCCGGCACAATAAACAACAATCTTCGTGCTTATGCAGCGCTTGAATCATCGTTTCTTTCTACAAACCATTTTTTGAGGGGAAAATGTCTCAATAACACGCAAATACAAAAATAGATTCTCTTCTCTACTTTTGACACCTATCTTAGCTATTCCTCGATTGGTCTATTTGTTTAAATTTCAAAACAAAATCGCTTTCATTCTTTGTCCTTCTATGATGGAAAGCAAGTAGCAGAAACTTTATACATCTAGGTTCCTTCGTCTTTCCTTTCAAATGCGCATTGGTCTATTCCACACCTCCTCCCTTTATCCCTCAATCTTTTCTTAAGCGTTTGAACAATTTCTTAATAAAATAACTAACAAAAAATAAAGTTTTACTATATCTCTTGAATGTAAGCGGTAAATTTGTTATTATTACGAAGGATAAGGAGGTGTTTATCGATTGTATGCGATTAAAATCTTTCATGGTTATCTAACCGCCGAAGGAAAAAGAACACGGGACAAAACAATTGCATTGACCTATACTTGCAGAGAAGATGCTGAACGTTTCGCAAATAAAATCGGCGGGAGAGTTAAAAAAATTGGCTAACCAACTAGAATAAAAAAGGCTGTCAACCTCAGTAGGTGACTGCCTTTTTTTGTTATCTGATTTCTTTCAACTCTTTTCGCGGTACTAACTTTTTACATAACCGTCCCTATCCTTTCCTTGTCGAATCACGCTGTGAAGCAAGTTAGTTGGTTTTGACGCCTTGAGTCTTTATACTGAAACAAAGGCACCAGCCAATCCAAAAAAAGGAGTGACCTGTCCATGTGCGGCCGATACTTATTTGATCCATCAACTGGCGAATTGTCAGAATATTATCAAGAAGCCGCGGCGAAAGCCCGCAAGCGCCAACAGACTGTCGCTATCAATGATGTTTTCCCCTCCAATCACGTCGTAACCATCGGTGCAAATCAACAACAACAAGTTGTAGCTGGTGTGACAAGATGGGGCTTTACCGGCTTTAAAAAAGGGCATTTGATGATCAATGCGCGTTCTGAGACCGTTGAAGAGAAACCGACTTTTCGCCAGCCTTTCCAAGAGCATCGCTGTGTCTTTCCGATGTCTGGTTTCTATGAATGGAATCATGAAAAGGAAAAGTTCCTCTTTTCGCAAGATCACGTGATTTATGCTGCTGGTTTTTATCGCATCCTTCAAAAAGAGGATCAGATCGAAACCGAATCAATCATTCTAACGACTGCCGCGAACGATTCTGTTGAACCAGTCCACGATCGAATGCCTCTGTTCTTAGAAAAAGAAGCGATTGCTTCTTGGATCAATGACTTGGCTTTTGCTCGCCAACAACTCAAAGCAGAAATGCCCAAGCTGAAAACCCAATTGCTCTCTTCTTAACTGCTTGCTACTTCTTTTTCAGCAGAACAAAAACCGCCAAGTCAGCTTTGATTTGGCGGTTTTTTTCTACTTCTGCTTTTCCTTAATAAACGGTGAAGGTCTTGCCAGTCATGATTCCAAAGACTGCTTTTTGATACGCTGCAAAAACGGGTGCGTCACCAACGGGAATAAAGCCTTTGAAAGAATCGGCGAAGGTTTCCCAAGAGCCCACAAGCGCATTGGGACTGACTGCATTGATTCGTATCCCCTGACCGATCTCAAAAGCTGCCGATGCCACGAAGGCTTCTAAACCGCCGTTGACCAGTGCTGAAGGCGTGCCCATTGGGATAAATTCGTCTTTGATAATTCCAGAAGTCAGCGTGATACTGCCACCTTCATTGAGAAAATGCTGGCCAATCAACGCAAGGTTGACTTGTCCTTGCAGCTTCGAAGCCACCGACTGTTGAATATCTGCTGGCGTCAATTCCTCAAAGGGTTTAAACACTGTGCTTCCCGCAGCGGAAACAATGGCATCCACTTTCCCAGTGGCTGCAAATAGCTGGCTGACACTGTCTGCATCCGCAATTTCGACTTGATGATCGCCGCTGCTACGGCTAGCCGTGATCAGCTCCACCTCTGGTAGCTGCTGAAAGCCTTCAACTAAAAGCTGCCCAAGTGTGCCGGTATGTCCAATCAAAAGTAATTTCATTTGCTCGCCTCTTTTTTTGTTTTGTGTTTCGATTCTAACCCAACCAAGCGATTTCGACCATTCATCTGCTTTTCCTGCTTTTTAGGTCTATTCTTGCCCTTGTCCATTTGTTCCCCTACTACCTGCGTAGTGATTGGAATCACCTATCACGAAAGCAATTGACAACTTTCTCATCTTGTTCTAAGATACTACTAATTTCATACACATGCAGTGAGAAGAAGAGTACGATCCCCCCTTTCTTTCAAGAGAACTCGGAACTGGTGGAAACGAGTAAGGAAGACGATCCGAAAATGACCTTTGAGCATTCGTGGACGAACAATCCCCGACGGAGAAAGCCCGATAGCGCAATGCAGTTTATTTGATGAACTGACTGAGGTTTTTTGTTTCAGCAAAAAACAAACGAAGGTGGTACCGCGAAATGATCGTCCTTCCCAAAGACTATTCTTTGGGAAGGCTTTTTTTATAAAAAAGGAGGAAAAGTTATGAAACGAAAGATTCGATTGGGTGTGGGC
>Ga0153985_1000025_pt1 | contig 45282 bp, 35 predicted proteins | sample TSGA069MetaG_FD_104715 | JGI IMG/M metagenome (GOLD analysis project Ga0153985, IMG submission 104715) | Attine ant fungus gardens microbial communities from Georgia, USA - TSGA069 MetaG | ecosystem: Host-associated > Fungi > Mycelium > Unclassified | place: USA: Georgia, Alexander Wildlife...
AATCCTATGAATCGGCCTATGAAAACGTTTCATTTGCATAGGCTTAGTTCAGTGCACCTTCTTTTCTAAAGACACTAGGAAAAGAAATCATTTTTCATCTTGACTTATCACCACTATGCTTTACATATTCTGTCAAAAAGAAGAAGAGTTATTTCTCTCCCTTAAATCACTACCGCTCGTTCTTTAACTCCTACTAATGGCACCGGGATATAGGCAGTTCTTGTGGCTACTGTTAATTGCACTCGATGCTCTCCTTTAAGCAATCCATCTTTTTTCATTACACGAATATATAATGGCTCGCCGTATTCCCATTTGTAGGTAGTTACGGTCGCCGCTTCTGCTAAAGTGAACCAGTCCTCTTGATCAATCGAAAGCTGAATCGTATCGGTCGGTTCTTCGCTGCCATCCACCGCCACTTTGATAAATTCCACCATCGAAAGCGGCACACCCCGGTAATAAGTAATTAAGGTTTGTAATTCGTAACTAACTACTTTACCATTCTCTTCAATATTTTTACAGCTGTCCTTTTTGAATACATTATTATCAAACATTCGTTTCTTCCCCCTATCCCTGAATCTCTTTTAAGCAAGTCTGCAGATATTTTTGGTTAGCCGCCACTTGTTCTTTTTCCTGCATTAGTTTACCTGGAAGAGTGAAGCGATTACCCTCGTATTCTGTCGCTACATACCCGTCGTAGCCCTTCTCATGCAAGTAGTCCAAGAGTCCTTTGTAATCCATTGAATATTCTGGCCCTTCAGGCGTCATTTCAAACATTTTAATGTGGAAATGCTTAATATAAGGCATATAGTCATCCATTACTGTGAAGGGATAATTCTCATAGCCGTCACAAAGCGGCGCAAACATTTGGTCTTCTTTGGTTTTAATAACTTTTTTGAAATCTTCCGGATACTCACCATTATTTTCTCGAACAGTCCGATGAAGATCCGTTCCTTTGGCAAACAAGCCATCCAAATAGGCAAACATTTCTGGACTTGCACCATTATTGACTTCATAGTTCATTACTACGCGTGGGAATTTTTGGCAGAAAATTCCTGTATCGATCACTAAACCAACATATGGAGAATCCAAACGTTTCATTTCTTCAATAAAATGAAGGGTCTCCGGTTCATCAAAAGCCATCCCCGCATGAATTTCCAACGCGATCGTCACATCATACTTCTCACAATAAGGCAATAATGGTTCGCAAACCCAATAAGGAACCATGGATACCAAACGAATCAGCTTGATTCCCAAGCGATTCGCTTGCTTGATTTCCTCAATCAATAGATCAATACATTCACGTTTTGTCAAACTGCGGTTTTTGTATAGATTTGTATTTAGAAACACATCAGCAATCACCGGCTTAATTCCTGTTTCTGATAAAAGTTCGTGCCAATGAGCAATGTCTTTTTCTGAAGGATACGGAGCATTCTTGATCATTTGATCCGGTAAAATCTCTACGCCCTCTACCTCGTGTTCTTTCAAAAAGTGCATTAAATCAGTCAAATCCATGCGATGATTTAAGTATTCATCCTGTAAACTATATAAACTTACCGCTGTTTTGATTCTAGACATTTGTTTTCCTCCTAGATTTCTACTTGTGCGCTGGACAAGTACCCCCGTTTGCCGGGCTCGTCCTTCGCCTGAGCTTACAGCTCGACAACTTTTCCTGTTTCAGCAGATTTGTAAATAGCTTCTAAAATTTGTGTCACTACGATTGCCTGTTCAGGTTTTACCAAAGGTTCTGTATCGCTTAAGATCGCTTCGACCCATTGCTTTGCTTCGGCATCTTTTTGTTCTAAACTAGCCCCTTCGAAGCCAAAGACACCGCCAGCATCAAATGGTTCTGTTTGCTCTAATTGATTATGGGCTGCCTGATTGAAAACAACATAGCCTTGATCTAAAAAGGCTTTACCGAACATTTCTGCACCGCCTTCTGTTCCGCACAAGGTCACTTGGGCTTCTTTCGGATTGATCATATTTAATGCCCAAGCAGCTTCCAAAAAGATCGTCGCACCATTTTCCATTTTGATTAATCCAAAAGCTGAATCCTCCGTTTCAAAAGAATCTGGCTCCCACGGACCAAACATGTTGGCCATTGGATTATCTTTCAATTTTTGATAAGTCGATCCTAAGACCATTTTCGGTTTGTAATTATCCATATACCAAAGTGTCAGGTCCAACGCATGAGTCCCAATATCGATCAAAGGACCGCCGCCTTGTTTTTCTTTATCTGGGAAAACACCCCATGTTGGTACACCTTTTCTGCGAACCGCGTGGGCTTTGGCAAAGTAAATATCACCAAGCTCACCATTGTTGCAGGCATCATAAGTTGCCAATGAATCCGCCCGAAAGCGATTTTGATAACCAATCGTCAATTTTTTTCCTGTACGTTTTGCGGCATCCAACATTTTTTTCGCTTCTTCATAATTAATCGCCATCGGTTTTTCGCACATAACATGTTTCCCGCTTTCTAATGCGTCGACCGTAATAAATGAATGTGAGATATTTGGTGTCAGCACATGAATCACATCGATGTCGCTCTTCATCGCCACTTCTTTATAATCGTCAGTCACTAGAGCATCAGAAGCGCCATATTCTGTTGCTGCTGCTACTCGTTCAATGATCGTGTCACAAAAAGCGACTATTTCTACTTGTTCAGCCAATTTCGCCAAAGCTGGCAAATGTTTTTGATTGGCGATCCCGCCACATCCAATAATTCCAAATCTTAATTTCTTCAATTTTCTTCCTCCTCATTTAGCTGCGTTGTTCTTTGCAGTATCAAACCAGCTAATTAGATATCGCTTACATTTATTAGTTTATGGTAAATCGTGAGGCTTTACTCTTTAAATCCTGCAATAAAAGATCAAACATTTTTGCGTGTTGTTATTAAAAATATTTTCACGCACAAATTTATATCACACAATTATGCTTACTCACTTGTCCGTTCTCGTTTTCGATCCAATTGTTCCCGAATATCATCTGTATCCTTATCACTTAGATTCCATAATAGACAAGCCGCTGCCGCTAAGAAAAACAAAATCGCAGGTAACAAATTCACTACCAGATTGATCCCGTTTTTTGTCGCCGCCGTTTGTTCCATATTCGCTTGATAGCCAAAAGAATGAAGTAGCATAATTCCCACAGCCGCACCGAGCGCATTTCCGATTTTTGTCGCCAATCCATAAGTTGCATAAGCTGTTCCATCGGTTCGAACCCCAGATTTTAATTCTTGATAGTCCACTGAATCCGCGACTAATGAAAGAGAGATTGGGAAGCCCATATTAAAAAGCCCAAAGATTACGTGTCCCGCGATGATCATTGGCAAGTTATCAAAATCTGCAAAATAAACCACCAGCAACCCAATTCCTTGAAGTACGAGCGAGACCATCAAGACATTGCGTTTTCCAAATCGCTTAACCAAAGGGACAATTGCCAATGAACAGACCGCTCCACCAATTGATGGAATCGTCATTAATAAGGCAATCAACGTAAAAGCACCCAGACAATAAATGACATAGAACGTCGTTACAGCGATTCTTCCCATGAAAGCCGTCATCTGCAAAATCATGATCAGAAAGACGATCATCAAATATTTATTACCAACAACATTTTTGATTGTCGTTCGAAATGGTATTTTCTTTTCATTCTTCATCGGCTGAACAACTTCTCTAGATGTCACAAACACCGCAAAGAATAAAGGAATCGAGATCACAGCATAGATCAACGCTGTCATAAAGTAGCCGCGTCCAGTCGCAACTTTTGATCCATCAGAAAATGCCAGCATAATAAATGAAGATAGCGAATTAACAATGATCATCCCAACATTCATACCCACAGAACGCCAAGCATTCAGCTGATTTCGCTCATTGGCATTCTCACTCATAACTGCCGCAAGCGCGCCATAAGGAATATTCACTAACGTATAAATCATCCCTGCGATGATATAAATGACTGCCGCCCAGATAATCCCCGCTGTACCATTGCCGAATGGCCCGGTGAATGTCAAAACAGAGAACAGCGCTAGAAAGGGAGAGCCGAATGCGATGTATGGACGAAAGCGTCCAAATTTACTTCTCGTACGTTCAGCGATCATCCCCATCATCGGCTCATTGATCCCATCCCATAAGCGAGCAACCAGCATGATCATAGAAACCGCAACCGGTGCTAAACCCACAATATCCGTATAAAAAACCGTTAAATAAGTGCCGACAAATGTCCATACGAACTGACTAGCTAAGTCGCCTAAACCATACGCAATCATCGAAAATTTCGTTAATTTTTTCTTTTCAACCTTCATTTCATTATCAAAAACTTCTTTTTCCATGTGTACCTCCCAGAATAAGTCGATTTTGCAAACGTTTACAATACATATTGTAGCTTCTCGGCAAAAAGAATACTCTGCGTTTCTTATTCATTCGTTGATACTTTCATAAGATGATCAATTACCTCGACACAAAAAAACAAGATTGTATAACACAATCTTGTTAACGAGAGACTTTTTGAATGTCAATCAATTGAATGTCTTGCGGAAATAATGCTAGATCGATTATCAGCTGATGATTTCTCGAATTTGCTTCCTTCACCTCAATTTGCGGTTGGCAACGATGTTTTAAGTAAGCAACCAGTTCATCATCTAACCGATCCAAACTGCTGAGGTGATTGAGCTCCTCTAAGATATTTCCTGCTTTTGAGCCAATCCGGTAATACTTTATTCGGTACAAGCTTTCATCTTCTTTCAGGTCCTTCAACAAAAGCCTTTTTTCTTGTACACTTGCCGAGGCAAACAGTGCCGCCGCATTTCTCCTAGTAAAAACACTGTTGAAGTCATAATAATAAGTTGAATTTAAATGACTGTATGAGAAGCACAGTACCTGGATGCGATTGGGATCATCCTTCGTAATCAATAAATCTTCAGACTGATAAACGACTTGATCACTCAGTTTATTTAAAAATTGATAGGCATAATAACCGATCTTAGGTATGCCGCTTTTTGAAATCAATCCCGAACCGCCGAAAATTTCTTTATTGGCTGTATCAAAAGTCGTCACGGATAAATCAGTGAACTGCCAATACCCGATTAGGTCGCAATAAGGCATCACGGCCAAGACATTTTTTAAAATGTAGCTTCCTTTAAAAGCCGTGTCATTAATAATATCCCTACTCAAGATCGATACATTAAATTCTGTGATATAGGTTTTTCCTTGATAATTGATCTCTTTCAATAAGTCCTTAAACTGCTTCATCCGATGCAGCATATAATTAGAATCCGGAGAAATAGGTTCATGATGATCTTTACTCTGATGGATCTGCTGCTTTACCGCATCCATCGGGTAAATCGATAAACTGAGAAAATCCGGTGCTCCTTTCCCCTTAATCCAGCGCGCCAAAAAGGAACTTAGGTCACGCGTTTCGATGTCCAAACTCAAGCCGCATCCACCGATTTGAATTGTCGGAACGATCTGACGAACGGCTTCTTTGATCAAAGAAAAAACATAAATGTAGGTCTTCTCTTGCGCCAGATTTAACTGGAACCCTTCTTCATCGATTCGCGTCAGATCTTCACAGCCGATCGTTTTTAAAACTAAAGGATTTGGCTTCCATATCTCAATGATCCAGGTTGATACCTCCTCAATACCAAACTTATCCACACAATGATGAAAGAAAACTTGAAACCGCTGAATCAGATCCGACAGTTCGTAAGATTTCCGAGCATACAGCTGCCCTTTGATGATTCGAGTATGAGATTCATGGATCAGCTTTCCTTTGAAACCCAGCTCTAAAAAGGGCTTGATTCCCGATTTAATCATAATCTGCAGGATTTCATCCACCGTTGAAAAGTCATAGGTTTCACCAACCTGCTCCAAAATTTTCTCGCTTAACAACCCCCAAATCCGTCCATATACAAACGGATTATTTTGCTGCAAGTAATAAATCTGTTCCGCAAATGATGCATGAGTCAGATCCCCTGCATACCCTAAATTGATCATATTTTTCTGGAAATTTTGCGAAAAATTCTCATGCATGGATACTTGAATCGTCTCATCATCGATCTTCGCGTCCTTTTCCTTGAAATACACTTCTAACTTTTGGATATCCTCTTCCGCTAAACTGTGCTGCTTCGGGGCAATCTTGACCTTGTGCTTTATCTCCTTACGAAAATCACTAGGAGTCACTCCCTGATATTTTTTGAATAGACGATTAAAAGAATTAATATTGGAGAAACCGGCTGAAAAAGCAATATTCGTGATTGACTTCTCTGTCTCTAATAAATCCTTTCGAACTTTTTCTAGTCGTTTGCGGATCAAATATTCATTCATCGGCATTCCAATTTCATTAGAGAAACTTCGCGACAAATATTGGTCAGAAACATAGAGCTTATTGGCGATATCAGTCAAGCGAATATCCTTGTCGAAATTATTATCAATAAAAAATTTCAGCTCGTAAACTTTTTGCTTCATATTTCGATCTTCATCTAAACTAGAAAGCTCTGAATAATCCTTTTCCAATAAATGAATTGTACGGAAATACTCCTCAAAAATTTCGGAAACAGAATGTTTATCTTGCAAAATATATAAAAATTTCAGCAGCTTTTCAATCGATTGAATGATTTGATGGTCTGAGCTTTTACCATCCGTTACAGAATTTCCTTCAAAAACTTGCCCTTCCTGATCCTCAAAATAGTAATTCAAAACGATTTCAAAGGCCCGCGCCTTTTCAGTATAGATCGTATGAACTAGTGATTTTGATAAAATGTAAAAATCATTTTTTTGCAAAGAAAGAACAGTCTCCTCTTTTTCGATCGTCACCTCCCCAGCCAATACATAAATCAAATGGATATTTGTATCGAAATGCTGCATGACGCAATTCTCGGTTAACATGCGAATCTCAATATTCTCCCAGGGCTCAATCAAACGCATCGCCATTCGCCTCTTTTCTAACAGGAATTTGTATTTTTATTTTATGTAGCGTTTTCATTTTTGTGCCACTTAACTGCCTTCTCTTAATAATACATGAAATTGAAGAAGGAATTTTATTTTTTTGATTTCTTCAATATAAAAGGACACTTCCTCTAAAAGAAAGTGCCCTTAAAATACTGTCGCAAAAAATAGCATCGACTATTCACTCATTAGCCCACTGGATACCTGTTCATCAACGTGACTATCGCTGCAATGAGAACCAGTACAAGACAAATTGAAGTGGCTATGTTCATCTTGTTGTTCTTAATATTGAGGATCTTTTCTCTACTAGAAAATAACGGTACAATCAACAGGCTAGCCGGGATAAAGTAACGCCCTTGCAGCCCTTCGATTGATGCAGTCCGTCCCACCTTATTCCAAATTTGATACAAGGCAAAGAACGTCAACACCGTGTAAAGGAACATCATTACTACCACAACTACTCGTTGATAGAAAATGAGCCCTTGATGATCCTTTTCTTGAACAAAACTAGCACCTACCAAAGTCATGAAATACAAAATGACCCAGTGAAAGCCCATCGGTGCATCCAATAACCCAAAGGTCCCAACAAAAGAATAAACAATATAGTCGCCCTTTGATCCAAATAAATAATTTTCTCGGAAATTATTGAAAAAGATCATTGGGTCTTTTAAAAACGTCGCCACTTGTTTGCTTGGATTGGCAAAATCACGGTAAAGCAGCTGCTGATCGACCATCAATTTATTCCACAGTACATAACATAGAATACAAGCCGCAAAAATACTGATCCCCCAAATAGCTTTTCGCTTGAGGCTGAGTGTTTTATTAGGAATCAAGAAAAACAGCATTCCTAACACGATCAAGGTGGGCTTTAACAACACTAAGATCACCATTAATAGTGCACTGATCGCCAATTTTAAATCAGTGATCGTCTCTTTACCAATCAACTCCGAAACCCACGAGATGAAAAAGAAGCTCAGCGCAATAATCATCGCATCGCCAGAAGTCGAGGACGCTAAAAAAAGTGCCATCGGGTTCAGTGCAAGAACCGTCGCGCCTAATTTCGAAAATGGAAATCGCTTAATCGCTGCAAATACGATCAAGATATAAAAAATCAAATTTAAGTACCTTGCCGCATAATATTGCCAAATGATCGGTTTATTCAATATCTTTCCAACCTTGATACCAATAATTTGCGGAATATAATTCACGAAAAAGTAATTGGTGATTCCACCAGTTCCTATAAAGGCTGTTTCACCATTCTTGATTTTCTTCTGATCGGCTTGATACTGATATGGATATTTCGCGTTTTTTCCGTTTTTATCTATCGCGTAGGAATTTATACTCTTTATTTCATAAGGAACGTCAAACCCAAAATTGCCCCAGGTGCTCTCTTTTTCTGTAAATTTTTTCTTATTGGCTTGAGGTTTGACTTTAAATTCAGAAAAAGAATACGCCTTGATAAAATGGCCGATTTCATCCGGTGCTTGGACTGGCGGGATAATATTGACCATCACAATTCCAAAAATTACTGCCAGCAGCAGAAAGAGTCGGTTTGGAAATGTAATTTTTTTTATTGAAGTTATCATACCCAATCCCCCATCCGTTAATTTATCGATAGTATCACTCCATTCAACATACCCTTCTAATTATACCTTTCAAGTAATCACAACAAAAGACTTAATTTTCTTTAGTATTCATCAAGGAAAAAAAGACCGAGCATCATTAACGATGTTCGATCTTTCTATTTTGAGATTACATGATTGTTCCCATTGCGACATTTTGATCTTCATCTGTAGTTACAGCCGCCGCTACTGCCGCTTCCAGACCTTTAGCGATCGTTTCAACAGGCAAACTTGGTGTGCCGACTGGCAGATCTACTACTTGTTCCGGTAAGTAAGGAACATGGATGAATCCGCCTTTGATGTTCTTGCCTTCTTTATCAGCTAAGTACAACAGGCGATACATAATATCATTGCAGACAAAGGTTCCAGCGGTGTAAGAAACACTTGATGGAATTCCTGCTTCTTTTACATTGCTGACCATTGCTTTGACTGGGATTGTTGCAAAATAGGCAGTTTCACCATCTTCATGAATCACTTGATTCAATGGTTGTTGTTCTTCGTTATCAGGAATACGAGCTTCCATCAGATTGATCGCTACTTTTTCAATCGAGATGTCTGAGCGTCCGCCTGCTTGTCCAACACAAATGACGATATCTGGATTTTGTTCATCAATTGCTTTTGCTAGAACTTCTCCGTCTTTTTTAAAAACAGTTGGAATTTCTAATTTATGAATTTCTGCCTCTTCGATCGTATCAGGCAATAATTTTACTGCTTCATAGGCAGGATTGATTGCAGCCCCGCCAAAGGGATCAAACCCGGTAATTAATACTTTCATAATCGTCACCATTCCTTTACTAGTTTCAGTGTACTCTTTTATTTAAATAAAATCATGTAACAGATTTGGAAAACTAAAAAGATGACAGCTAGTACCGCTTGATTTTTGATTACGCCGAAACGGTCCTTCATTTCTAACATGGCAACTGGTACAATGTTGAAATTCGCCGCCATTGGTGTACATAGTGTTCCACAATATCCGCAAGTCAATGCGACCATCCCGATCAAAACAGGATCAGCACCATACGCTAATACAAACGGTGCGCCAATTCCGACAGTCATTACGGTAATCGCCGCAAAAGCATTCCCCATGATCATCGTGAACAACATCATGCCGATCGCAAAAACAATAATCCCAAGGTTTACATTTCCTTTTGGAATCACCTTCGCCACAAGATCAGAGATTACTTCTCCAACACCAGCAGCTGTAAAGATCGCGCCCAAACTAGCTAACAGCATTGGCAGCATACTTAATGGTCCAACTGTTGACAACATACGCTCAGCATCATCCAAGAACACTTTTGGTTTGTTTGAATGAGAGTATACCATCAATACAACAATGGCTACTAATACTCCGACACCTACACCAACCAAAGCGCCTAATTGAGTAAATACCGCAAAGATAATCGCGAAAATCCCCATTGATAACGCAGGAATAAAAATTTTCATACCGATTTTATCCGCCATTTTCTTCGTAACAGCTTCCGTCGGTGCACTTTCTTTCCCTTTGCTGACCTTTTTGAAGATCGGCGGCAATGTCATAATAATAACGATCACACCATTAGCCATTGGAGGAATCCAGCGGCCAAACATCATTACGACTCCTAATGCACACCAGAAGATCGCTGTTCCGATTGGTGTTGCGTTGTCTTTATCGCGAGCATTTTTGATCCCAGTATAGACAGCAACAGCACCCATAATAATATAAATAATTTCAAGTAGTTTTTCAGATAATAGTACATCTTGACTTAGAAAAAATGACATGTGCTTTCCTCCCTATTTATTATTCCCATAGTATTTTTTGTATAGTTTACGGTCTTTTAAGAAATAGTAAACGATCGCCACGATAACAGCGAATAACGCTACCGGAATTTCAACCTTCGCTAAATCAAGCAAACTTGTTTCATAGCCTAAATCTTTTAATGTTGCTTGAACTAATAACGCTCCGGGACCCCCAACAAATAATACTTGGAAGAAGAACCACGCAATGTTTTCCATACCTGAAGACATACCTTTTAACTCTTCAACATAATCTTCTTCTGGCTCCTTGCCTTTCGCTTCAATCGAACCAATCACCATTGGCATGATAATTGGGCGAACAAAACCTGCAACGCCTCCAAAACTAATATTGAACGCCGCAAAAATCGAACGCATCACTCCGTATGCCCCGATAACCGCACCAGCGGAAGCATTCTTTATTTTTCCAATTAATTTTGCCGCAGATTCCTTCAAACCATTTCGTTCCAAAGTACCCGTAACCAACATGATCAAAATGAAAATCGCCATCGAACGATTGGAAACAAAACTTGTTCCAAGAGTCGTTAACAACCCTTCGACGCCTAAACCACCTGTGATCGCTGTCACCACTGCCGCTACTAAAATGATTAGAATAGAATCCAATTTCAGTGCAAAACCAATAATAACAATCAAAATACCAATTAATTTAACTAGTTCCATAAACTATTATTCCTCCTTGTTCCTAATAAAGTGTTTATTTCTATCACGCCGTATACTATTCCACTGATAAAACAACTGTTTAAGTGAACTGGTATCCTTATCATGATGCAATAATCGGACGAATCCGAGTATAACCAATATTCATTTCCTCTGCCGTGCAAACAGCAGAAGTCTGGTAGAAAGCTGTCGCCTCTAACAGTAAATCAATCGTCGCCAAATCATGAACAACATGAGCCTGCGCACATAACGTTAAGTAAGCGCCCTGGGCCGTCTCGTCGGCAACTTCACTCGTATAGGCTACTGAAGTCAACCATGGGAAGCGAATCGATGGATAGCGATGTTGCGGATCTGCCGCAAAACCGATCCAGTAATTGATCATTTCTTTATAATACTCCGCCGGAAACAGCTTTGGCATCCATTTATTAGCATAGGTCTCAAATTGCTCGGCCCACTCTTCATTCCAACGTTTCATTTCCGGAACAGACCCAATAGCATCCGCAATCGCGTCTTCAATTTTTTTGTTCAACACAATATTCGAACGGTATTCCTCATCGGTTGGTACCCAGAAATAACCATACAATAACGAACGCGGCAACCAGAATCCTTTGTAGGATGGTGACGTATAGCCGGAAAACGGCTGCTCCCACTCATGAGTCGGAACCCCGTGATTATCAATCATCACATCTGGAACAAACCGTTCATACAAACGAGTCATTCCTAGTGCCTCAGTATGCTGTGTCTCTAAATTGAAGTATTCATAGTAGAATTCTTTCCCGACACCGTTAAAACGAGCAACATGTAATTTCCACTCAGGCGTTTCCTTCTGCAGCTCATAATGGATCGCTGCTCCGTCAACATTTTCCAAAGGTACAATTACTAAATTTAATCGTTCAGCCACATCTTGATACTTCGGATCTGTCAAGAGTTCCTTCAGCAGCAGAAATGCACCGTTCGTTCCCGAAACTTCATTAGCATGATGACGTGCATTGACTATTTCTGATGGATAATTTGTTAAACGCTTCGTTCTTGAAACATACCCCGCTTTAGCAGCTTTCGGCAGTAACTCGATTGCATATATTTCTCGTCCCAAATAGGAAGTCGCAATCTTATAAACCGCGAGTTGCGGTACTCGTTTTAACTGCTGAATAATTGTCAAATACTCTTCATACCCAATCACTTGATCTGGATACAAATTAATTTGCTCAATCGTCAAATCCTGCTCAACCTTAGCTGTCTCCGGAAGTTTCTCAACAACAAAACGTTGCTCATCAACTTGAAAAATTAATTGCTCGTATCTGTCAAAATCAAAATTCTGAGCGACCAAGCCTAACTCCAATAATCTGGTATAGGCTTCCACCACTTCTGCTGCCACACCAGTAATCTGAATCGTCGCAGTAAGTTTTTGATCGCTATAACTAATTGCTTGTAGCGTACAGCTTACTTCCTCACGAGCAATCGGATGAGACAGAGCTTGACCATCTACAATAATTTCTGCTTCTTTCTTGGCTTGCTCAAAAATAGTTGCAGTAAACTGAGGCTTGCCGATCTCCTTACGAATCTTAGGCAAAATCAGCCCTGGTTCCTCAAACATCTCGCCGCAAATCTCTAGTCCATAATTTTTAAAATAATCCGTTCCGGCAAAATAAAGGTCTTCATGCAACGCATCTAAGCTTGATAAAAGATCATTTCGACTTGCAAGACGCTCATCCGGCTCACTAGCAGCGATTTCTAATTGCAGCTGAGCGAAAAACGGCTGATCTGTTACAGATAATTGATTATTAGCCCGTTCCTCGATCCATGCGCGACATTCCGGCAACACGTTATCCTGATAAGCGGTCCAAATTTTTTCAACATCCGTAGCGAATTCTTCATCCAAATAGCTTTCTCCATTGATACTCACTTGAATTCTGCCTGTTGGTGGATGAACTTTTCCCATCCCCGGATATGCTGTAAGATACGGTCTTTCAGAATAGCTCGCTTGATATGTCCAGCATTCTTTTCCAGAATCAGTAGTCACTACGACCTCATAGGTCAACTCTTCCGAACCAGAATACTTCACAAATTCAACTTGATCCGCAGATAAGTTAAACTCCTTCATTAAATTATCTTGAATCGGATACAGCTCTTGCAAATAACGAATTGGCAGATCATTCCATTTTTCTGGATCACGTCCATCAACGTTATTGTAGCTTGGCGTAGCACCAGATTCTTCTGTCCATTCAGTTACTCCTTCAGGTAAAAAGGGGTTAAAAGCAATCGCAACATTTTCAATTTTCTGACTTTTTAGTTTAGGGATAATGATGTCATTGATCCATGAGTAGCCTTGCTTATGGGCACAAATCAATTCGACTGAGCCAGCTGCCTGACGAGCAGTCAATTCCGCTTGAATTTTCTGTTTCAGCTCGTCTCGTACTTGTCCGTCCTCACTCAGAACACCTTGAATTTCGACATGATCGCCTGCCTGGATTTTTGGATAGACGGAAGACAATAACGTCAGAATCTCGTCCACTTCCCAAGTAAGATCAAATGTTGTTTTTCGACTCTCAACCATCGAGCGATGATTGACAAAGGTTGCCATTGGAAAGGCCTTTTCAATTTCTTTTTGACGCTGCGTAATCTCGGGCGAGACATACGCCGTCACTTCTTCTGGTGATTTACTCGCAACATAAGCTAATTGTCCATCTAAGTTCTTCATTAAGAAACTATCAATCAGTTTTTGCAGATAGCTGGTCCACGTTTCAAAATCAGAAAGTTTTGGAAATTGTTCACACAATAAAGATGAAAATTCCTCTAACTCTTTTCCAGTTCCTTCTATAATAACCTGTTTATCTTGCTGTAATATTTGACAGCTCGCTGCCTCTCGAAACAGAATCGCTGGTCCATCTTGGTATTCCTCAGCAAGCAGCCAATCAGTAACTGTGGTAGTCTCCATTCCTAAGCGAAAAGCAAGATTACTGGCTGCAACCATTATTGAGCCGCTGCACTTTTCTGGAATGATCAATTGGACTGCTAACTTGTCAGGTAAGAAATCATGATCCTGATCTTGCAAAAAATGGCCGATAGAAAATAGTTTTTCCAAAGCCGTTTCCTTGCGCCACTCAAAGTCAAGCACCACTTTAGAATAGTCGCTCGCTGCTTGGTAATCCTCTGGCGGTGTCATACTGGAACACTCATTTATCAGCTTAGCTGATAATTCTTCCATCGATGGAATTGGCTTTCCCGCTTCAGTACTGGCGATTGGAAATGTCGAGTGCTCACTCATAAAACCAGAAATCAATGCCGCTTGAAGAACATCTCGTTGCTCAGCGTATGTTAATTGTTCACGAACTTTTAACATCCTATTCCCTCCTTTTATTGATGTTTATTTCTTAAACAAGGTTCCAACTTCACGACCTGCCAAAATATCAAATAATACATGGGGACTTTTTCCATTTGCTAAAACCATAGAAATATTCGCAGTCAAAGCTCCTGTCGCGGTTTTCAATTTACTCTTGATTCCCCCGCGGCTTAATTCTCCTAAATGAGGATCGAATTCCTCTAATAAACGCTGATCGATTTCACTTAAGTGTCGGATCATAGTCGCTTCCTCATTAACCAAAGGATTCTCTGAATACAAGCCATTTACATCCGTTAACATGACTAGTAAATCAGCCTGAACAACCTTCGCTACCATCAGAGATAACTCATCATTATCTTCAAACTTTCCTCGATGACATTCTTCATCAAGTGTCACAGCATCGTTTTCATTGATAATCGGCAAAATTTGATGCTCTAAAAGCTCATGGATCGTCTGGGCAAACACTTTTTGACTTTCAGGTTGTTCCAACACATCCCGACTCAATAAAAGCTGTCCAATTTTTTGGTCCTGCTCCTTAAAAGCAGTTTCATACAAACTGGTCAACAAGCCTTGACCAATAGCCGCTGCTGTGAATTTTGAAACATCGCCTAACTGAGTAATTCCCGCACCGACAGCTCCAGAAGAAACTAAAATGAGTTTCTTCCCATCCGAAATCAGTTGAGATAGCACGTTGGCTAATTTTGAGATGGCTGGTTCGATAACACCTGTTTCAGGTGACACTAGTAAACTTGTCCCAACTTTTATTACAATAATATCTGCCTTTTTATTTCTTCTCTCATTCACTACACCTTAATTATAAAAAACAGGCAACACAACTTATATAAAACTATATTTGTCAATTGCACTTTTATTATTTTTGGTTAATAATATCATAAAATTCTAGGCATGGGAATATTTTATTTTTTTAATCAAAACCCTCTTTCTATCGGAAACGCTTTATGTTATTGATAAATTTGATTACTCAAAAAAAAGATAAATTGTTAAACTATTTGAATATCAGTTATTTCATTTAATTTATTTTTGGAACACTAGTTTGAAAACGAAAATTTTTATAACTGTTGTAATAAATATAAATAACTAGCACATAAAAATATCGAATACTATCAATCCAATTCCACACTCACTTTTGCAACCTAATTTAACTTTTGGTCCTTTACTGCAAAAAAGCAGCACATCCGCAATGTGCTGCTTTCGTCTTAGAAATTATAATGGTGTATAATCTAATTCCCCATTTTCAAGAATGAAATGGAAGGGGCCTTCATGAGTGAATGGTCTTCTTCCGCCACGATACGCATTATCCGTAAAAGTCATGAAGCTCTTTACAAAATTTTGTCGCGTATCAATCGTGTAAGACACACAAAGACCGGATTCTTCAATCCAGTCAACAGAGTAAATTCCTCCTGGATACTCCTCGACATGGATTGTTTCAACATCTGTAGCCCCTGCATCTTCTTCCCGAATTGAGGTCCAACGCAATTGGTTGTCTTCCATAAAATCAATTCGAAATTGCAGCCCAGAATCAAACGTGATTTTCGCTATTTTGCCTTCTAATGGATTACTCTTCATATATGCACCTGCTTTACCTTTTATTGTATAACACTCACTCAATACCTATCATACATTTTTTGAAGCGGTGTATCTATAAAATTTGAGCAGAAACGAGCATTTTGTATACGCTTTATTTAAAAATATTTTTTAAACCTAAATTCAATGGTATTCTTAGTCATTCTTTCCCACATTGAAAAAGCTCAGAAATCCTAGACACAGGATAAACACTCCGCAAATGATTACCATCCATTGAATTTTTATAGCATCCGCTAGCGGACCGAAAACGGCTGTACCAAACGGCATAAATCCATTGTATATCACTCCTAGAAGACCAAAAATACGTCCTTGTTTCTCATCCGGCACCTGCTCTTGTAACATCGTTGTCGTTGATGATTGAACAATTGGAATGAAGAGGCACATCATGAACATCGAAACCGAGAATACCCAAAAGCTGGACGTAATCCCAAGCAACAAAGAAAGTATACCAAAACCAAACAGCCCAGAAATCAGTGTTTTAATTCTATTCTTAAATCCACCCCAAATCCCTAAGAGAATGCCGCCCAACACCATACCTGCAAACCCAGCCATCTCATTCACAGTTAGAAATAAATAGTTGTTGCCAAAGCTTCGCTCTATTAACAGTACGGTTAAAAAACTGGAAGGAACACTTAAAAAGATAAATGCACCGTACGTGAGTAACAACCATCTTATCTTTTTTTCTCCTGCCGCATAGATAATCCCCGCCTTCATATCCACAAAAAAGGTTTCTGCCGGGACCTCTTCCATAGCAGGCGGGTTTCCGATAGGTACTAAGCATAGAATGATGATTCCAATGATTGCCGTTACTACATCAATCAGTAGTATCCATTGAAAGCTTCCAACAGATAAAATCCCACCCGCCACTGCCGGAGAGGCAAATTGCACAATAGCCATCATACTGCCATTAATGCCGTTATAGCGAATCAACTGTTCTTCTGGAACGATCTGTGGGATTACTGCGCTAACCGCTGGTGTTTGGATTCCTGAACCTATCGATCGCAACGCCGATACCAAAACCAGCAGTGGAAGGATATCCGCTGTTTTCCCGAATAGAAACACCAACACTAAAAAGAAAGTTACGATAGCAATTCCCATGTCTGCAAATAAAATGAGCTTTTTTCTCGGATAGCGATCTGCTAACACCCCTCCAAAAATGGAAATGATCATTTGCGGAATTGTAGAACTCAACGTAAGGACAGTCATCCATAATCCAGATGAAGTCTCCAATGCCACTTGCCAGATGATCGCCATCTGAACAATAGACGAACCAAACAACGTGATTCCTTGACTAAAGATGAATAACACAGTGTTTCGTCGCCACATCTGCGAATAGCTTTGCATTTCTTTCATCACCATAATAGCCCTCACTTTCCTGTAACCACAAAAGATTACTAGAAAAATACAGATCGGTGGCTTAGTGTAGAGTTTTTTTTTTTTCAAAAAAACAGGTATCATTTGAATTACGATACCTGTCAATTATTGTATTGCTTCTTATTCTTCTATTTGATAAAGCGAAGTAGACAGATAACGTTCACCATTATCTGGAACGATCGCCAGAATCTTTTTATCTGGGCTTAATTCTTTTGCTACCTGAATAGCTGAATAGATTGCCGCCCCTGCAGAAATACCGACTAAAATTCCTTCTTTCGCCGCAACTTCTCTAGCCGTTTGCAATGCTGCATCACTTGAAACGGATATTATTTCATCATAAATTGCAGTGTCTAATACTTTTGGAACAAAACCAGCACCGATACCTTGAATTTTATGTGGAGAATGTGTTCCACCTTTTAAAACTGGCGACTCTTCTGGTTCTACCCCATAAATTTTCAAATCTGGATACACGCGTGTTAATTGTTGCCCTGCACCTGTGATCGTTCCGCCTGTACCGATCCCTGAAACAAATGCGGCTAACCCCTTTTCGCCAAAAACTTCTTGAATCTCTTTAGCAGTTGTCTCACGATGAGCTGCTGAGTTTGCCGGATTATCGAACTGCAACGGCATAAAAAATCCAGCTTGTTCAGCTAGTTCGGCCGCTTTAGCAATAGCTCCTTTCATCCCTTCCGCTCCAGGAGTCAAAATCAATGTTGCTCCATATGCTTGAATCAGTTTCCTTCGTTCAATGCTCATCGTGTCCGGCATCACAATAATCACTGGATATCCTTTAGCCGCACCTACCATGGCCAAACCAACACCCGTATTGCCGCTAGTCGGTTCTACAATTGTATTTCCCGGTTTCAAATTACCATCCTTTTCAGCGGCTTCAATCATTTTTAACGCAATCCGATCCTTGACACTACCACCAGGGTTAAAAAATTCCAGCTTTACATAGACCTCAGCACTTGCCTCAGGCACAAGTCTATTTAATTTAACTATTGGTGTTTCTCCAATTAACGATAAAATCGATGGATAACTTTCTCCCATACTTCTTCCTCCTATTAACTAATTTTTACATGACTGACTTCGACCGATAAAGATTTGATATATACTTTGAAACCTGTTCATCTTCTGGTACATCAACTATACCTGTTGCTTGCCTGTTTGAGCTAATTGCGATTTTTTATGACTATCCATTGATTTTAGCTATGCCTCAAATTCTCCGTGATTTATCTTCAATACTTTATAAAATGATTTTTTTCAAAAAAAACTTTACAAAACGAAAGTGAACGAGCATATTACCATCGATTTCGATAGTTTATGCTCGTTCGGCTTTCCTAATTGATTTATTTTTTTTCAGCTATTTAATCACTTTAACCTCTTTATGCTTCGTTAACGCTTCTTCCTTCTGCCTTTTTTTCATTTAGATCATTCGCAACAACTTCTTCTTGAACCGCTTGATTATCTAATGCTTTAAAAAAAGGAAAATAGATAACCATTGAAAGCAAGGTAGCAATGATCTCATAGATACCAAATGAAAGACTTCCCTGAACAATTCCATGAACTAGGGGCGGTAATGAGCCAGCTCCCAAAATACCTATAGGAGCAGTAATTATCCCAATTGAGATCAATAGATAACCCAGAGAAACAATCACTAAAGGTGTTAGCAGAAATGGAATTAATAGCATCACATTCAGCATAAGAGGCATACCGAAAATCACTGGTTCGTTAACACCAAATAAGCCACTTGGAAAGACAATTTTAGAAAATGCTCGATAACGTTTACTCTTCGAAAAGAAAAACATATTCGCCACCAACCCAATTGTCGCACCGCTTCCTCCTAAACAGGCTAAATCATAAAGACCAAAATTAATCACATGAGGGATTGTCTCACCAACTGAGACTGCCTCAGTGTTCCCCACAAGATAACCTAAAAAAATCGGCATCAAAATCGGTAATACAGTCATCGATCCATGAATACCAAAGAACCATAATAAATTGGAAATCAAAATTAATACTAAAAAGGCTGGTAAAGTCGCAGTTAATGATTGCAACGGTTGTTGAAGCAAGGTGTAAATAAAATCAGTTGCTGTTTCAAAACGAGTTAAATTAAACAACAGCTTAATTATGCCGAAAAATAAAACAATAACAACAGCCGGCACAAGCGAAGTAAATGACTTAGTCACCATTTCTGGCACACCTTGAGGCATCCGAATAGTAAAATTCTTTTTAACAAAAAATTTCATCACTTGAATTGTCAATAGTGAAACAAATATCGCAACGAAAACACCTTTTGCTCCCAAGTAACTCGTGTTCAGATAAGCTAATCGTTCTTCTGGAACATCTGTAAGCGGGCTAAGCATTAGAAAGCTTACAAGTGAGATCAACCCGGTGCCTAAAGCGTGTTCCTTCATCTTGAAAATATCCGAACCGCAATAAGCGATACTAAATGCCATATACATTCCTAGCAAATCAATGGTAAAATCCGGTACATAATTCAGCAGCGTCCCTAACTGAGTCCGGGTCAAAAATGCTTGATACGGTCCCCAGCTAAAACTGGCAATGACAGTAAAAATCGATCCTACCATAATGACACCTAGCAATGTCATCGATCCGGTACTGACACTCTTTAAGTAACGATTTTCAGAGATTTTATTTGCTACGGGAATGAATCGTTTTTCCATAAAATCGATAAAAGTATTCATAATTATCACTCCTTATTCCTATTAACTGAAATCCTTATTTCTCCGACAAGATTCTGCTTTGATACCAATAATAACTTTCCTTCGGGATTCGACGGCATTCCTTTACGTCTACATCCGTTCGATCAACATAGATTAATCCGTAACGTTTTTTAAATCCCTGATGTGAACTAACCAAATCAATTAATGACCATGGACAATACCCCAAGACTGGGTACCCTTCTGTAACTAAACGTGTACACTGGTCAATATGCTGCTCTAAATAATCGATTCGATAATGATCATAAACTTTCTCATCCTCTAATTTATCCGAATAAGCCAGCCCATTTTCGGTGACGATCATTGGAAGTCCGTAACGCTCATAAATATCGCGCATTCCAATGTATAGCCCTTCTGGATCAATTCCAAATTCCATCCACTTTGTTTTGGTTAAGTAGGGATTGTTCCCAAGTGTAAACAATTCATTGCGATAAAACGGCGGTAATTGACGGTTATCTTCATCTTCACCTAGTGCACGTACACAGGTACTACAATAATAATTGATCCCAATGAAATCTGGTCGATTATTCTTCAATACTTTGATATCCTCTTCGTCATATTCAGGATACAATCCCTTGTTCTTTAAATAATTGCTGTAACTCGTTGGATATTGTCCAAAAACCGACATGTCCAAAAAACAATTCTGTAGAAAATCTTGGGCGTTTCTAGCTGCTAGAATATCTTTAGGTGAAGGCGATTCAGGATAAATCACTTGCATCGAACAAATGGGACCGATTTTCCCATCCTTCACAATTTTACGAAATACTGCCATTGTCTTTTTCTCGGCAAGCGACATATGATAGCTCATTTGATACATGTTTTTCATTTTCAGATCTGGATCCGCTTCATGATTTCCATTCAAATCAGTAGCAGCGCTAACGATCAGCTGTTCATTGATTGTTCCCCATTCCTTTACTCGATCACCAAAATGACGAAAACAAACTTCCGCATATCTTACGAATAAATCGACACACTTTCTTGACTGCCACCCAGCAAAATCCTCGATATATTTCTGCGGCATTTCAAAATGGTAAAGTGTTGGAAACGGTAGGATACCATTTTCTAAACAAAGGTCTATTAATTGATTATAAAAATCGATTCCTGCTTGATTTTCTTCATATCCATCACCCATGATACGTGTCCAATTAAAAGAAAAGCGGTAAAGGGTAATTCCTAATTCTTTCATTAAATGTATATCCTCTTTTAGGTGATGATAGTGATCGGAGGCGAATTTTGAATCAGCTACACCTTCTGGTACTTTCCGTACATCTGTTGTGGCAACCCCTTTTCCTCCTTCACCGTATCCCCCTTCCACTTGAAATGCTGAGGTAGAGGCTCCCCAATGAAATATTTTTTTCTCCATATATACATCGCTCCTTCTTGTTAAACAAACAATACCACGGAAGCGATTCCATTTACGACGACAAAACAAGACCTCCAGTTTTAAAACTAGAGGTCTTGTTTCAAAATATGAAACTCAAGCCCAGTAAATCGTGTTCATATAATAAAAAATCAAAAGCTCCATCACATACAGAACAGATAAACGTCCTTCCGTATTTTCATTTCGTTCCCCACAAATGATCACGTCATCAGCACTGCGTTCAATCATCGGCGAGTTCTTAAATGTAAAGACAATGATCCGAACATTTTTCTTTTTTAAAGCAGCGACAACTTTTTCATTGAAATAGAAAAAGCCGCCCTCCATCGAAAAGATCAACGCCAAACTATTGGACTGTATTTTTTCAATCGTCTCCAATTGATCCACTACAGTGAAACCTGTGTAGACCCGTTTATCCATCATGGCCAGACGACTCTGAAAGTGCTGGCTCATAAAGGAAGCAAACTCTAACCCGAAAACTACCACATCCGAGGATTCGCCAATCAATTGTACAACTTCCTTGAGCTTCTCCTGCGAAAGATGTTGTTGGCAATAAGCCAAATTGCTGTGAAGATTTTCGCTAAACTCTGTCATAAAAGAACTTGCGACCTCACCATCCTTCATCGTGTATTTCTTGTCATAATCATGGATGATTCCAATCTCATCTTCACATGCGGATTTAAATTCTGTATACGTTGCAAATCCGATCAAACGAATAAAACGTGAAATAGCAGCCGTCGATACGAAGCATTTTTCACTAAGCTCATATATGGTCAATTGAGGTATTGAGTTGAAATTATCCAAAATAATCTGCGCAATAAAGTAATTATTGTCCTGCTTTTTTTGATTATTGATATACCGAAGTAAGATACTTCTTACAGAATTGCCTAGCTCCATCGGCTTCGCTCCATTCCTATCTCTCTGTTGATTTCACCTAAAGTATATAATGAAACAAGCTACCGTTCAATCAGGTCGCGGAATATCTATCTTCTGAAAAATACTCAGATTAAATAACTGATCAACTTCATTAAGTGGCAAACTTGTTCTTGAACTCAAAAATTGAATTTTTTTCAAGAAAACTTTACAAAACGAAAGTGAACGAGCATATTACTATCGATTTCGATAGTTTATGCTCGTTCGGCTTTATAACTAATTTATCATTTCCAGATTAACTCTTTATGCAAAGATGTCGTTCCGTTACGCCTCCTGTGCTCCTTCACTTCGACTGATCATTGCTTGATCAGACTTTTTTTCGATGCGGTTTCCTAAGCGAGTGATCAATAATACTACAGCCATCAATCCGCTGATCACAATTCCTGCAAGGTAAGAGTTCGCTCCTGCTGAAATTTTTGTTGCCGCAAGTAGAATCGGCGCTGCAAATCCGGCTAGTGACGAAATCAACGTGTTCATTGCGATTGCCACTGGAAATTGCTGATGGTTTGCCAAAATGGATAGTTCAAATGGAATAGTTGCGTTGACCATAACGATCCCCACTCCTGAAAACATATTTCCAGCAATGTGCAGAACAGGATTATTGAAAAAGACAATACAGATATAAGACAGTGCAAAGGCAACAAATCCCCATGCCATCGTGTCTGTTTTCGTAAACTTACGAATATATTTTAATCCGAAGGCCGTGCAAATCCCGCCAACATTTCCTAGTGCGGTGACCATCGCAGTGTAGGCAGTTCCGTTTCCTTTTGAAGCTAACAAGATCGACTGATTTGCCATAAAGATCATTAAACAAAGAGATGTAACAAAGGTCACAATCAACATTACGTAAATATAGCCATTCAAACTTTTTACTGTTTTGCCAAAACTGATGGCGCGTTGATTCGAAACTTCTTCTTCAGTTAATTTCCGATCCTTCGGTACTAAAACTAACACGACGATTAAAATAAGAACCGCTGCACCGTAGACCCAAAATAAATTTTGCCAATTCGTACTGCCTAACACACCGCCGATCGCTGTAAAGCCCATCATTCCCAAATTATTAAAACCTACAGCCCACCCCATAACTGACGCGCGCTCTTCTCCATCAAAATGTTCCTGCAACAATACAGGACCGACATTGCTGATTAAGCCTAAACCAAATCCCAGCGCGATCATACAAGCTAAAATAATATTCAGACTACTATTGTAAAAGACTGGCAGTAACCCGCTGATTGCTACAATCGCTACAGAAACGACCCCAATATTTTTTCTTGTCATTTTGTAGGTTAACCAGGTAAATAGTAAGGTTGCCGCTAACTGCCCCAGCTGTGGAATTGAGCTCAACATTTGGACTTTAGAGATCGGCTCCTGTGGAAAGGACTTTGAAATTGCTGCAATGGCGGCTCCGACAACAGAACCTGACATCAATAAAAGATTCATACTTAAAATGCCTAAAGCTAATGATAATTTTTTCTTATTCATAATAATTGCGCCCCTTTATAGTTTGTTTCCGCTTTCAATCAATAGATAAAGTATAGGCTAGAAAAAACAGCCTCACCATATGCAAAATTCATGCACTTTGTGGTCTTTTCATAGGTTGCTTTTCAGCCTAATACTTTAATTATGAATGGTTGCTTTGATTTGAACATCCTTATCTTCTGTGCGAACAATGACTAGTGCTTTGCCTTGAAATAGGCGAAGAGTTTCTAAACTATGCGCATCCTGATTGATCGGATCGCCATTTGCTAAGCCAATGACTTCTCCGTTTTCGACATAAACTGATAATCTGGCATCTGCTGTAGGTACAAAACGCTGCTGCGAATCAATCGCTTCCAGCTTATACAGATGGTACTCTTCTCCCTCGAAAATCGATTCACTACGAACAGATTGAATCATTGAGCTTGTTTCATGGCAGGTTTCAACGAGCTTCTGATTGTTTTCATACGCCGTAGCGGTTATTGTTCCTGCTTGATAAGGAACTTTCCAATCAGCCATACAATCTGCTACTACCTTTGTACCATAACTTTTTTCATTAACAAACAGCTCAATTTCCGTTAAATTACTGAACACTCTAACTGAAACCATTCCCCCAGTATCGACTTCCAGTCCTTCTTCATTCCAATGAGGCATCAAATGCAAGACAGGCTCCTTTTGCCAATGTGCTTGATAATAGTAATAATAATCTTTGGGAAACCCACACAAGTCAGCGATCCCGAATTGCGAAGAAATCGCAGGCCAGCCAAATGGCGAAGGTTCACCATAATAATCAAAGGCCGTCCAAAGAAAGACGCCGCCCATATAGCGATGATTCGCTAAATAGCGTATTACTTTTTCTGGTCTAGCAGTCCCGCCTACTCCAGGATCTCCTGGCTGTCGTTTTCCCGGCAGCACCATCGAAAACATTGATCCAAAGTTCGAGCACTGGCATTTTTCTCCATTGTCTTTATAGATACCTCGTGTTGAAAAATATGAAGCACTTTCCGTGCTCATGATTGGCAGTTTCGAACACTGTTCCTTGATCTTGATAGCGCCCGGGCCCATAACATCAGCCTCTGGATAATTCACACCTAACACATCATAATTTTCAAGATAGTCTTCATCCACCACCCCTTCAGGATTAAGCAATTCAGCTGAAACGACCAAGCATTCGTAATTGCTTTGCTTGATACAACGAACTAATCTTTTCGCAATCCGACTGCCTAACGTGGTATTCCCGATCACTTCTTCGTTTGCTACTGACCAAAAAGCGATGGATGCGTGCATCCGACTTTTTCGAACCATTTTCTCTAAATCAGCGATTCGCCAAGGGGTACTTTCTAATAAGCGATTCTCATTCATTAAAATAACTCCGAAACGATCGCAGGCGTCCAACAATTCCTCTGAAGCAAAGTGATGAGCACTGCGCCAAGCATTGACACCCATTTCCTTCATTGTTTTTACTTTGTAATTCACCAGATCCTGATTCAAAGCTACACCAACACCCGCGAAATCTTGATGTTCACAAACGCCACGTAACCCGTAGGGCTTGCCGTTCAAACTGAAGCCTTCCGCGTCATAAGCAAAGGTACGAATCCCAAAGGTTTTACGACACCTATCCGTTTCCATTTGAAAGCCCGCTTCATATAAATGTGGCGATTCTGGTGACCAAAGTATCGGTTCTGACAAAACAAATGTTTCTTTTATCACTTTATTTTCAAAAGGCGCTAGTATTTGCCTGCCTAGTTGGATCACCTGCTCATTGATCCGAATCACCGGAGAAACTTCGACGGTCTCTAACGAATGATTTTCTAGACAAACTTCAGCTCCCATCATTGCTCGATTATCCTGAATTTCCTTGGTGTAGATGTAGGTACTTTCCTGATCAAAAGATGTTAGCGGTAGAAATTCTAGCCACACATCACGGTAAATCCCCGCACCTTCATACCACCAGCCTTCAGCGCCAGTCGTTGTATCTACTCGTATAAGTAACACATTAGTTCCTTCGTTCCCGTACTTTGCCATTTCAGAAATGTCAAAAGAAAAACTAGTGTACCCACTGTTGTTTCGTCCTAAGTAGGCACCATTTAACCACACATCCGCAAAACACATCACTCCTTCAAAATGCAAAATGACTCTGCGTTGGTCAATGAGTTGATCGTCTAACAAAAAGGTCTTACGATAATATCCGACCCCATCCTCTTTTGAGCCTGACATTAAAAGCTCCGGATCATTTTTGTATGATTGACTGATTTTCCAATCATGTGGAAGCGTCACTGACCGCCAAGTTTGATCTAAAACAGAATCAAAATCTGTGCCAGCCAAGTTTTTCAACCCTTGAATTGCATCACCTTGAGCAATCAGCTTTAAAAAATGCGCACCTCCTGCTCCATAAGCGATAGGTTCGCCGGCTTCCTCAGCTAATGGAGCAGTCAACCCTCCTAAGGCATGGGCCTTTTTTGCTGTTTTTTTCGGCGCAGCAACTTCTCCGTAATGAAATTGCCATTGCTGATTTATTTTTTTCTTTTCTCGCATCTGCCTTCCTCCTCTGATATCCTTCATTCTAGCCAGACTTACTCTGTGATATAATGAAAAATACCGACATAAAGAAAACGTTTACTGTATTTTTCCAACCTTTTGGAGGTGTCTTATGACAAACGATCCATTTTCTGAGCTTCATTCTGCAAATGCAGAGATCCCTCAAATTAGAACGCACTCGCCGATCGCCATCTTTTATAAACAAAAAATTGGCGAAAAAGTTCTTTATACGAAAGTCCAAGATGGTGCCATCGAGGCATTTGAGGATGAAGAATATCAAGCTTTGCATAAAAATCAAAACTTTGAATTAATGTATGTTTTACGTGGTGAATTAACAAATTTCATTGAGGATAAGGAATATATCTTTCGTGCAGGCGAAGGCTGTCTGTTGAATACACAGATTCTGCATCGAGAAATTCTTTCAGATGAATGTAATGTGGTCTTTCTAAATTTGTCGCCAACCTTACTGAATGAACTTTTGTCAAATGAATCTGGTGATGGACCGATTTTTCAATTTCTGCAGCAGAATCTACAATCTGATTCACAGTGGAAACGCAGCTATATTGAATTCACCCCTTGTTTACCCTATCAAAGCGCAGGCTTTCATGTGATTATTGATTCATTGCAATTAGAAGTAGCTACGCCTAAAATTGGTCGCTCTTATTTTCAGCGAGGATTGATTTTGCGCTTATTGGATGCTTTAGAAAACAGCAATCTTTTTTCGCTGCAACAAATTGATCTCGATCTATCGAAAGAAGATTATCTCGTCAATCGAGTGATTCATTTGATTGAAAGCTGCTTTGGCGATATTTCTCGCAAAGAAATCGAAGCTTCTCTGCACTACAATGCAGAATATCTGAACCGACTCTTAAAGCGGCAAACAAAAATGACTATTGCGAATTATGCTCAAATGATTCGAACACAAAAAGCACAACAGTTGCTGAATACGACTGACTTGACGATCCAATTGATTGCCGAGCGATTGGGCTTTTCCAGCGAAGCCTACTTTTATCATTATTTTAAAAAGCGGACAGGATTCTCTCCTAACCAGTACCGCCAAAAATTTAGACTCTAAAAGACCCGATTGAATGGATCAATCGGGTTTTTTCGTGTGGAAAGAATAGTTGTCACGATATTCAGTTGGTAATACCTTTAAGTTCTTTCGGAACATTTTATAAAAATAAGAAGGATTCTCGTAACCGACTTTTAAGGCAATTTGTTCAATTGGAGCATTCGTGTAGGTCAAATATTCCGCCGCTACATTTACTCGCTGTAAATGAACCAATTTTATAAATGAAAGTCCAGTGTGCTTTTTTAAATATGAAGATAAGTAATTTGGATTAAAGCCAAAATGCTGCGCCATTTCTTCTAAAGTAATCTGAGCGTAATTCTTTTCAATATATAAAAGCAGTGATAATAGATTGACTGATGCATCCCCTTCGCCAAAAATCACCTCTTGTTCATTCGCAGCTGAACGAATCAATCGCGCAAAAAGTGTTAATAGCCCCAAACGAATGATTTGGTTTGATTGAGCATCCGGGTAATAATATTCTTGGATGATATCTTCTAACAGACTATGGATTTTTATATCCTGATGTGTGCGAAACAGATGGTAAATATTTTCACCTTGTGACTCACTCGAAAGCAATGAGAAAAGTAAGGATGAAACCTTTTTCGTTCCCTGATCATCATACATAAAATGATAGTCGTTCAAGTTGAAGGCCGTATCCTTAAGTGTAAGATTAATCACGATACTATCAGCTTTGATTGATTCCACACGATGGCTTGTATGATTGCCAATGATAATCAAGTCATTTTGCTTTAACCTAAGCTCGTCATTTTTAGTAATCACCGTACATTCACCAATGACAGGAACAATTAGTTCAACATAGTCATGTACATGATAAGGAATAAACGATTTGACAGGTTGAACCGAAATAGCAATTGATTGCGGATTAACTTCCAAAGAATCATCCAGCGTGTGGAAAAATTCGTAAACAGGCTCATTTTTCACCACCTCCGCAATTTTCGGTCTCATTTCAGGAGCTAGATCATCCCAGTTGCGAGGCTGATTTTTCTCTTGTAATATCGTAAGAATTCTCTCTTCCATTGATAATAGCCCCTTTCATTTATCTTGTAGCCGGTTCGGTACGCATAATCCATTCTAAATTATTTTTGTTGAGTGAAATCAAAATATTTGCGGCAAAGAAAATCAATAAAGAAATTCATAGAATAACTTCCAATTTTTTGGAAACTCTCTGAATTGATATTAAATATATGGTCTATTGAAGGACTAAGAAATATATTCTTTTGCTGAGTTAACAAGACAGTTGAACATTTTGAATGAAGAATTTGGTCAAATACTCCTGAATCATTCGAAAAGAAGTTCCCATAAGATGAAATAATGATTGCTAAAGAATCGTTCGTTAATGCACGAGCCAGTTCCTTTTGAATTCCGGAATTTCCTCCTACATAAGTTAACTTATTCGATAGTATTAACCCCTCTTGCAAGGATCGAGCCGTTTGAATAGAGGTGCTATAGCCAAAAATGACTATGTTTTTGTGCTCTATAATCAACTGAATCAGCTCTTCTAATATGGTTATGTCGACAGTATTTATTGTATCCTGAATTGAGCGAATGATTGCTTGACCGTAATCTTCAAAAGAAAGAGATGGTTCAGATGAGATATTAATAAACTCTTCCTTACTCAAGCGAAATAATCGAGTAGGACCCGTGCGATTCTCAGTTTCGATTGCTTCCTTCAGCTCAGAAAAAGATCGGAAGCCAAAGTGTTTACAAAAGCGAGTGATTGTAGAAGGTGTGACAAAAATAGCATCTGCCATCTCTGTAATCGTCATATCCGGAATGCGTGTCTTGAAATGAAAAATAAAAATAATGATTCTCGAAAATGTATCCGAAACGGAATGTTCGTTTAAATAATCCAGAAGTATAAGTGTCTGTTTCATCAATTTCTCCTTCATAAATTGTAGTTAATTTCAACACAATTAAAAATTTTTACTTTAAAAGAAAATCTACCTGCCTATCTAAAAACAAAGCCTCTTCTGGAATTGATAAAATAAAACCATGAAAAGGAAAGGATGTTGAAAAATGAAATTTATGGACCGCTTTCAACAACTGTTGGAGAAAACACTAGTACCATTTTCTAACAAGTTGGGGCAAAACAAAGTAATGCAAAGTATCTCAGAAGGAATGATTATGACGCTCCCAGTTACCATTGGCGCATCGGTATTCTCTATCTTAGCGAATTTCCCGATAAAACCTGTAAATCAATGGTTTCAGAGTGTTGGCATCTCTGATTCAATGAATGCGATCGTCAACGGCTCAACTAACATTTTAGCTGTTTTTATTGTTTTTGCAATCGCTTATTCGTACGGAAAGAGAGCTCAATCTAACGGAATCGTAGCTGGCCTGTTAAGTTTATCCAGTTTTTTTATGCTAGCGCCACAATCAATCGGCGATGGTGACAAAGCCACAGCTGCGTTTTCTCTAAACTATCTTGGCAGTGAAGGGATTATCGTAGCAATTTTGGTTGCCGTCCTAGTATCAATTTGCTATGTAAAGTTGAGCAAAATAAAAAAATTGGTTATTCACCTGCCAGAATCAGTTCCAGCAATGGTGAGTCAATCGTTGGAACCTCTGGTTATTGGCATTATCATTTTTCTATTCATTTTCATGTTTAGACTAGTCTTCGATTTTACTAGTTATGGAACATTTTTTGAGTTTATCAATCAACTAATTGCTAAACCTTTGATGAATATTGGTGGTTCAGTCCCAGCCATTCTATTGGTGTTTGTTTTATCAAATATCTTGTTCTTATTCGGTATCCATCCAGCAGCAGTTCAAGCAGCAATCATGCCGATTATTATCTCTATGATGGTGGGAAGTTCGGCCGCTTTTCAAGCCGGTGAACAAGTTCCTCATTTGGAAAATTTAGCTGTATTTGCTTTTGTAAACAACGATTCTGCTGGAGGTACATTGAGCTTATTGATCATGGGACTATTTATTGGGAAATCTAAGCGCTACAAAGAGTTTTTTAAAATTTCTTTAGTTCCAAATTTGTTCAATATCAACGAACCAGTTATTTTTGGAATGCCCATTGTTTTGAATCCAATCATGTTTATTCCGTTCACCCTTTCTAGTTTAGTTAGCGGAGGAGTTGCCTTATTGTCAGTCAAAATTGGGTTTATCACAAATTATAACCCCATGATTGGTCTCGGAATGCCCTGGACTCTACCTAAAGTCATTGCCAGTGTATTTACTGTTGGTTGGCAGGGCCCGATTATTTGGATCATTAACTTCATTTTACTAGCACTTTTGTATTACCCTTTTTTCAAGGTTCTAGACAATCAAGCTTTAAAAGAAGAGGAGCAATAAAACATGAGTGTTTTGAACAGTTTGAAAGAAGATTTTCCTAATAATTTCTTATGGGGAGCAAGTACCTCCGCCTTTCAAGTAGAAGGCGCTTCGACGGAAGATGGCAAAGGGCTTTCAGTGGCAGATATTCGCTCCATAGATAGCAAATTTCTTGATACATCTGTTAGTGTTGATCATTATCATCATCTAGAAGAGGATATTGCTTTGATGAAAGAGCTAGGCTTAAAATCCTACCGTTTTTCTATCAGCTGGACAAGAATTTTCCCTAATGGCAATGATCAGTACCCCAATCCCCATGGTGTAGCCTTTTACCATCGTTTAATTACTCTCTTAAAAGATAATGGTATTGAGCCAATCGCCACTATTTTTCATTTTGATCTGCCTCAAAGTTTAGTTGATCAATACAATGGATGGGCTGACAGGCGTTGCGTAGATGATTATGTCCGCTATACCAAATTACTTTTCGAAGAATATGGTGATATGGTTAATTACTGGCTGACTATCAACGAACACTCATTACTTGTCAACGTACCGAATATGATTGGTTTAAAAAGTGATGATTCTAAAAAGCTTCGAGAAATGGCTGAACATGCAAATTATCATATGTTCCTCGCACAAGCAAAGGTTTTCAATCTATGTCATGACCTCCTTCCAAATGCTATGATCGGACCCGCTGTCTCTTATATGACAAATTTAGCTTACAATCATAAATCGTCAGACGTTCTTTTAGGCAAATCATTAGAGGATACAGTCAGCTTTATTACGATGGATGTTGCAGTTAGAGGAGAATTTCCCACATACTATTTAAGAAAACTAAACGAAGATGGAATCAATTTGCCCCTTCAACCAGAAGATGAAAAAGAATTCAAAACAGGGCGTGCGGATTTTCTAGGACTTAATTGGTATTGTACGAGTATTTTTCGACACAATGAAATAGCTACTTCAAAAATGCTCTCGGGAGTTATTGCTCAAATTGAGCGATATGAAGACCCTGAGTTACAACATACTGAATGGGGATTTTCATTTGATCCTCTTGGTTTACGTTATGCCTTACAGCGTGTACATGACCGTTTTCCCCATCTCCCCTTAATGATTACTGAATGCGGATGGTCTGAAAGAGAGCATTTAGAAAATGGAAAGATTCATGATCATACCCGTGTACGATTTTTAAATGACCATATTTATCAGATCAGAGAAGCCATTCGTGATGGTGTAAATATTATTTCCTTTAATCCCTGGTCTTTCATCGATTTGCTTAGTGTGAATGATGGGATGGATAAACGGTATGGTTTAGTTTATGTTGATCGAGATAATTTCTCTGAAAAAAGACTTAAAAGATATAAGAAAGATAGCTTTTATTTTTACCAGAATGTCATAGAACAAAATGGCAGTAACATCCAAAGTGAAATAACTAGTAATTGATGTTCATAGCACCTGCATTGCTCTTTATATTATTCCTAGGTCCTTCGTCTAAGTTTAATATAAAGAGCTTTTTACCGAGACAATTCCTAGCTGAAAGTTGAAATAACGTAGGATTTGCTCTCATAAAGTTGCTTTTTTTTATTATTTAAAAGAAATACATCTCTTAAACTGAGATCAGTACAGAAAGATAGAAACTTCAAGCCGTGAAATGAACACACTGCAGATGTTTTTTCGCAATGGTTCACACCAGTTTTCCCAGATAAAATGAAAACGTGAACAAGTTTACTCAAATCATTGGAGGTTCAAAACACATGTTAGATCTAACGAAAAAACCTTATTACTTAACTGAAGAACAAATTCAACAGCTTCAAAACAAAGTCCAAAGCATGTCGTTGGATGAAAAAATTGGTCAGCTATTTTTTGTCATTGGACAGGATGAAGATCAGATAGATATTCAAGAATTCGTTCAAACGTACCGTCCTGGCGGCATGATGTATCGCCCTGCCCAGGCTGAAAAAATCAAACGACAGCTTGCTGTGGCTCAAGAAGCGAGTGATATTCCACTATTTTTCTCAGCCAATTTAGAATCTGGCGGAAACGGCATCATCAACGAAGGCACTTGGTTTGGTATGCCCCTGCAAATTGCGGCGACAGATGATCCCAAGCACGCCTATGACTTAGGGAATGTCGCAGGAAACGAAGCTGCACAAGTCGGATGCAATATGTCCTTCTCCCCCATCGTCGATATTGATAAAAACTTTCGCAATCCGATTACAAATACTCGAACGTTTGGCAGTGAGCCAGCGCGTGTGGTCAACATGGCAACGGCACAAATCAAGGGCTTGCTGCAGAATGGGATTCTTCCTGTCATCAAACACTTCCCTGGTGACGGTGTAGATGAGCGAGATCAGCATCTATTGAGTTCAGTGAATTCTCTGTCAACGGATGATTGGATGGAATCCTATGGAAATATTTATCAGACATTTATCGATCAAGGGATCAGCAGCATTATGATCGGTCATATCCTACTGCCGGCTTGGGAGAAAAATATTTCTCCAGAGATGGCTGATACAGAATTACGGCCTGCATCGGTTTCAAAACGATTAGTTGATGGTTTATTGCGAAACAACCTTGGCTTTAATGGGCTAGCAATTACCGATGCGACGCCAATGATCGGCTACAATGCAATTCTTCCTAGAGAAGATCTGTTACCGGCAACAATCAATGCTGGGATCGACATGATCCTATTTAATAAAAATATCGACGAAGATTATTCTTTTATCAAAAAGGCCGTTGCAAATGGAACATTGGGAATAGAAAGAATTGAAGAGGCCGTCTTACGAATACTCGCCACCAAACTGACTCATGGTTTATTTGAAGCTCAAGTGCCTAATAAAATGGAAATAAACTCTGTAGAACATTCAAGAAAAGCGGCAGCCGCGGCTCAAAAATCAGTGACTTTAGTCAAGGATCGCGATCAGCTTTTACCTTTAACAGTTGAACGGTATCCGCGAATTCGAATGGTCGTTCTAGGAGATTCCAATGACGGCGGCTTCAAAGAAGGCGGCAAGGTTTCGGATCTTTTCCAGGAAAAATTACAAGCTCTTGGTTTTGAAGTCATTCTATATGATCGGCAACGTTTGGACTTTCATGAGATTTTTGAAGAAGGCGTCGCTGACATGAAGGAAAAATTCGATTTGGCTCTTTATGTCGCAAATATTGAAACAGCTAGCAACCAGACAACGACCCGTTTGGATTGGATTCACTTAATGGCTGCAGATGCCCCTTGGTTTATGAAATCTATCCCAACAGTCTTCATTTCCACAGCGAATCCTTATCATTTATTTGATATCCCCGCTGTCTCTACTTATATCAATACGTATACTGGAAACAAGGAAAGTATTGAAGCAGTCATCCGAAAAATGACTGGCGCTGAAGCATTTGAAGGTATCAGCCCTGTTGATCCATTTTGCGGTGATTTTTCCGCTAAACTATAATTAGGAGTGTGAAGAAATGAGAATTTCAAGTATTTTAATCAACCATATGACCGAACCTGTAGGCTTTCAATTGGATGATTTACGTATTGATTTTATTGTAGAAGCAAACCAATTCATCGAACTAACTAAGCAGCTGACAATTTGGACAAATGATTATGATCAGCCCCTTTACCAAAGCAATAAACAATCCTTTGAAACTAATTATTTTGAAGTTCCTTTAAAGCTGAATCCACGCACGTTGTATCATGTGGAAGTAACACTTCACGACGCAGATAACAATATAATTACTGAAAAGAGCTTTTTTGAAACTGGGAAAATGGACGAACCCTTCCAAGCGGATTGGATCACTCATCCAGATAAGACAATTCAAAATATGCTATTTAAAAAAAAAATCAACTGTAACCCCGACATAGCAACTGCTCGTTTATATACAACTGGATTAGGAATATATGAAACCTATATTGATGGCGAAAAAGTTGGCGATGAATATCTGACACCAGGTATCACTGCCTATGATCAATGGATTCAAGTTCAAACCTATGATGTGACGGAAGCCTTCCAAAAATCAACGCAGCATGACCTGCTCTTTACTACTGGCAATGGCTGGTACAAAGGGACTTTAGGTTTTGATGGCGGAAAAGATCAGATTTATGGCGATCAGCATCGTGTGATTGCCGAGTATCACGTGACTTATACAGATGGCAGCACGGAAATCATTTCAACTGATGCTTCTTGGCAGACAACTAGCGGAAATATCACAGAATCTGAAATTTATTATGGAGAAGATTTGGACGATACGAAGACTCCTACTGATTGGCAATCTGCCGTGGTTTTACAACAAGAGAAAAAACTGCTTCAGGATCGACTAAGCTTGCCGATAAAAATCATGGAACACTTGTCGGTTCAAGAAATTATGACTACCCCAGCTGGCGAACAAGTCCTTGATTTCGGTCAAAACCAAACGGGTTGGATGGAATTCTATAATCGTGAACCTAAAGGGACAAAAATAATTTTTCAAATGGGCGAAATTTTACAAGAAGAAAATTTTTACCGCGACAACCTGCGTGAAGCCCGTGCGGCATTTGTCTATATTTCTGATGGCGAAGAAAAATGGGTCCGCCCTCATTTCACTTTTTATGGCTACCGTTATGTGAAAGTTGAAGGCAATACCTTGCCGTTGAAGAAAGAAGATTACCAAGCAGCAGTATTGTACTCCAAAATGGAAACAACTGGCGGAATCAAAACGACTAATCAAAAGGTCAATCGCCTCTTCAAAAATATTCTATGGGGACAGAAAAGCAACTTCTTAGATATTCCAACGGATTGTCCACAACGAGACGAGCGATTAGGGTGGACAGGCGATGCTGAGGTTTTCTCAAACACTGCAGCTATAAACATGAATGTCTTCCCATTCTTCAAAAAATATGCGAAAGACATTGCTGTCGAACAGAAACAACATAACGGAATGGTACCCATGTATGCTCCAGCGATGGGAAATTCTGATGGCGGAGCTGCGGTTTGGGGCGATGCCGCTACGATTATTCCTTGGAATATGTATCAGACTTATGGTGATTCAGCGATTTTACGACAAAATTATACAGCTATGAAAGATTGGGTCGAATGGATCCACAAAAATAGTAAAGGTACTGATTTATGGACAGGGACTTTTCAATTTGGGGATTGGCTCGCTTTAGACGGGGAAAATCCTGCGCTCCCAACTGGAAAAACTGAAGAAGACTTTATAGCTTCCGTCTATTACTATTACTCTAGCAGCATTGTTGCAAAAACAGCAGAAATTTTAAATTATCAAACTGATGCGGCACATTATGAAAAGCAAGCACAGCGAATCAAAGATGCGATTAACAAAGAATATATTACGGAAAATGGGCGTTTAGCGATAGACACTCAAACAGCCTATGCAATCACCCTGCATTTTGAACTGGTCCCAGAATCACAACGGCAACGGGTCGTGAAAGATTTAGTCACTCGCTTAAAAAAAGACAACGATCATCTTAAAACAGGATTTGTCGGTACACCATTTATTTGTCAGGTCTTATCTCAATATGGGTACCATAAATTGGCTACAAAGATTTTTCTTTTAGAAGATTTTCCAAGCTGGCTTTATGCTGTAAATCTTGGCGCAACGACTGTTTGGGAACGATGGAACTCGGTTGAACCGGATGGCTCGATGAACCCAGAAGGCATGAACTCTTTGAATCATTACAGTTTTGGCGCAATTATGGAATGGGCCTATAGTTACTTATTAGGTATTCAGAATGAAAAACCCGGCTATCAAGAATTCACCTTTGCACCGCAATTTGATTATCGTTTAAAACAAGTGAACGGATATTTCGATACGCCTTATGGAAAAATCGCTGTCGCCTATCAAATCGAAGCTGATAAAGAACACTCGATCGAAATCAATTTGACCATTCCATTCGGTACCATCGTAAATGTTGAATTGCCTAGAGCTGAAAATAGTTCTGTTTCGGTCAATGATGCGAACAAGGAAAATGGCCGCTTCTCTCTTACCTGTGGTACTTACACAATGAGTTATATCCCTAGTGAAAACTATATTGAACACTATAATGATGAAACACCCGCATCCGAAATCATGGCCGATGAGTTATTAATTGAAAAAATCGATGCGATTGATCCCGTATTAGATTTCTTTAGAACAGATCCTGCCGCTGTTCAAGGTGGACTCGGCACGATGTCCTTAACAAAACTAAATACCCTGTTGCCGTTTATTCAGATTACACCAGAAAATCTTTCGAAGATTAACGATGTCTTAGCAGCAACACCAATACTTAGTGAACGGGAGGAAGTCTCTCTTGTTTAAAGGCGCATTAATTGATTTAGACGGAGTGATCGCTGACACTTCTACCCTGCATTTTAAGGCTTGGTGTGAACTGACAAACAGCTATTTTGCTGCTACATTGCCGCCAAGCTTGGAAGAAAAAACAAAAGGCGTAAGCCGCAGTGATTCACTGAAAGCAATTCTGGATCATCTTAATGTCACTATCTCGGATAGTATGTTTCAACAACTGCTACTAGAAAAAAATGAGAACTACAAACATTCGTTGAAAGATCTATCACCAAAAAATATTTTGCCGGGTATCATTACATTCATTAGGGATTTAAAGCAGCAGAATATCAAACTCGCCTTGGCTTCTGCCAGTCTGAACGGTCCTGCTATTTTGGAAAAGTTAGAATTAAGAGAGGCCTTTGATGGAATTGCTGATCCTAGTAAGGTTGCTCATGGAAAACCGGAGCCTGATATTTTCGTTTCTGCAGCGAATACAATCGGTCTTAGTCCCACAGAATGTATTGGAATTGAGGATTCGAGTGCTGGTGTTATAGCAATTAGAAAAAGTGGTGCTTTTTCTGTTGCAGTTGGCAAAAGTCCGGAACTGCAGACGGCTGATCTGGTTCTTCCTGCGACAACTGAACTGAAAATCGATACTCTTCTCAAAGCCTATCAACACTTATAAAAGGAGCGATCACTATGGTTGAAACCTATCAAAATCCAATTTTACGCGGTATGTATCCCGACCCCAGCATTGTTTTAGTTGAAAATACCTACTATATGGTTAACAGTACCTTTGAATACTATCCAGGAATTGCTTTAAGTAAAAGTACTGATTTATTAAACTGGAAAAAAGTCCCTGGTATACTCACGACACAGAAGCAAGTGGATTTATCAACAGCCAAATCAAATGAAGGAATTTTCGCTGTCTGCATTCGCTATTTCAACAATCACTTCTACGTTATCACCACAAATTTTGCCGAGTTCAAGAACTTTATTATCAAAGGAAAATTGAACACTGAAGGAGAAATCATCTGGGAGCAGCAGCGGATTGAGCTCGACATTATGGGAATTGATCCTGATTTATACCATGAAAACGAACCTACTTATGTCACCTTTACTGGCTATATATTGATGACAAAGGAACAAAAGCCATTCAGCAAATCGAAATTGATCTTTTAACAGGAACTATTTTGAGAGGTCCAGAAGTAATTAGTTTGGGAACCGGCGGTCGAGATGTTGAAGGCCCCCACATTATTAAGCGAAACAACACTTATTACCTATTAGCGGCTGAAGGAGGAACTGGTGTCGGTCATATGATTACGATGTTCAAATCTAATAGCCTTTGGGGGCCCTTTGAAGATTCGAATACTATCAACCCTATTTTTACTAATCGCGACCGTGCCAGCGAACTTCTGCAAAATATCGGACATGCTGACTTGTTTCAAGATACTAAAGGAAACTGGTGGTTGACCTGCCTTGGGACCCGACCATCAACTATTGGTTTTAAGCAGATCACCAATATGGGGCGTGAAACTTTGCTTTATCCAGTAAATTGGGAAAATGAATGGCCTGAAATCAATCAGGGAATCCCAAGCGAAGTTGTAGATATGAAAAACTACCCTAAACATCAACACACGTTAATTAATAAACAAGAATTGACCGATTTTTATGATACATTTGATCAACCTATCTTAAATCCTGAATGGTTAAGTTTGCGAAATTCACTAGAAGAAAGTGTCCTATTGAAGAATTCAACCTTAACGTTAAAGGGGCGAATAACAACGATTGAACAAGAAGGAACACCAGCATTTCTTGGAATTCGGCAAACAGAACAAACTGAGTCGTTTACTGTAATTGTATCAGCTGATACTACCATCAATAACGGAAAAATCGGTATTCTCAGTCTAATTAACGATACACATTTCGCGACCATTTTGGTGACAGAGCAGAACAATGAATTTGTCGTATCACGCTATCAAAAAGTAGAGGATCTAATCATAGAAGAAGATATAGTTCATACGTACCTACATGGTAGTCCTGTCCTTCAACCTTAATATTCAAGGCGCTGGCTGGAACATCGGTCAATCTAAGAATTGATGGAAGTTTAATTTCCATGTAATCTCCAGATTGAATAGTAGACGAATCCAGTATTTCCCAATCCACGCTTAACCGAAATGATTTTGTGGTAAGTTGGGAATCGCCATCTTCAATCGGTGACCATCCACCTGAGCCATCACTTTTTTCAAGTAAAACATTCTTGATTTCGGGCGTAACCTCTTTAATCACCTGTGGCATCATAATTTTCTGAGTAATAGGATCACTAGTCTTATCGTCTTCTGTCATATAGAAAATCGTTTTAGTAACGTTATTCCCAAAATCAACAATTTCGTTTATCAGATTTTTTCCGTTAGTTGAGGCTTTCAACGTGATTGAAATGATCGGTGTTTGCCTTTTCTCTGTCTCATAAAAAAACAATTGATTGTTCTTTACCGTATAGCTATTATTTGAATTTTCAATATTTCCATCTTGCTCTTCAAAAATCAAATTATTAGGCAATGTTACCGAAAAAATCTCTGTATCGGAAACTAGCCATTTCATTTCTACCTCAATGATTTCATTTACTTCTATCGGATTTTCAGCCGTTATTTCACTGCCATTGCTATGCTTTACTGTCGCCTCTTGAATTATTGCACCTTCTTGTAACGTAGTTTTTGCAAAAATTCCAATTGGCAGCATCCCTGACACAATCAAAATCGTTGAAAGTATTCCTATAATTTTTCGTTTCATCTCTTTTTCTCCCTCTAGTTCAATATGAAATGCTCAAAATAATCCGCAGGTTCTTTAGCGGCATAAGTAATCGTCCCAGCCAGACTACCTAAAAGATTTCCCAAATCTGTGTTCCCGGTAGAATTTATCGGCTCATAGGCCTCTTGTAGAAACAAAATTTTTTGTTCAATTTCCTGAGTATTCGTCCGCTTTTTTAATTTATAATTTCTTACAACGATCTCATGATCGCCATCTTGCTCAATAACAATATTTGCATGCCCACTGACTATGCTTGAAATACTATAATTGCTGTAAAGAACTGGCCAATGAGACTGATACATCAGTAGAAAAGGTATAGTCAACGTCACCATCTTTTGCTTTTTCAACTCATCCCTCCTCTAACCTCCACCAAAAGGTCCCCAAGTTCCTTCCAATCCTCTGGTGTTGGCGGACGTTTCCAAATTATCTGCTGGCAAGGCAATGTATCCAACGCAAAATCAGATAGATATATTTTTGTTTTAGTGCTCAATTTTTTTTCATATTGAATGTTCATACTTTGCAAGGAAGACAGCATCCTGCGAATATAGTTGTTATAAATTTCGCCATGTGAAAAATCAATGCAAATATGGAGAGGATTTTCTAGTCGTTCAATAGGAATTTGGGTAATAACAAAAAACAAGTAATCATAATAGAGCTTTGTCTTTTCCTGTATACTTAGGAAAAGCGATCGCAGCTCCGCCTTCTCTAAAAATTCTTGAATGAAGTCATCAAGCAAAGGATTTATTTCTTGAAAATAGCGAATCTGACCTTTTGTGATGAACGTTGACTCTTTGAAATGATAAATCAACCATTTACGATTTATATTTCGAAATTCATCAATAGTTTTAGTCGAAAAGGTTAACTTCTCTCCATTACGCTCTATTTGAGTTCCCAATGAGTCAAAAAAAATAGTCGTCAATTCCTTAGCCTGATCCTCAACACTAGACGGTAGAAAATCGACAAACGATGACCGATCGATCGCCTCCAGATAAACAAATAGATAAAAATAAGCGAGTTCAAATTGGATTTGTTCGGCATTCAGGGCGAATTGATCCTTTAATACTTTCTGTAAATACGTAAAAAATTCTTCCTCATTAATAGAAATAAATGCATGATCTATTGCATGATTGTGCTTTAAACGTGTCAACCAAATACATAAAAAGAAAATGAGTTTAATTTCTTTTGTTTTCACTAAGCTAGTCTTGTAATAGTGAATAAAGTGATTCAAAATATCTCTCGCAAGTTTTATTATGGTTTCCTCGAAAGGATTTTTGATGCCATTAAACAACTCGTAATAAATGCCAAATAGAAAACTTCTCAATTGAAATTCTTGCCCTGATAATTTATTTTTCTTTAATTGAATATTTTCGTCGGACAACAGTTTCTTTAAGTTTTTCTGATATTTATACGCTCCTGAACGGCTTAAGTTGATTTTTTCCTGATCCAATTGACTGTCTAAACTAATTTCTTTCGTCAGAAACAGATGAAACATCTGATAAGCTGGACTCTTTTCAACATAATAAACTCGAAGTTTTTTTACCAAGAGATGTGAAAATTTGGAACTACGAACTTCCCCATCATTACTTAGTTCAATCAGATGATTCTCTCCTATCTTTTCCAGATCGTATCCCAGCTCTTTCAAATATGTCTCTGTTTTATAAGCAGAAAAGTCCAATATTTCACTGATTTGAGTTAATGAACAATATGAATTTCGCTTAATCTCTAATAAATGAGCAATGTACCATTTATAGCGATCGTCCGTAATTAATAAATCATTGGGAGACATAGCCACCTCTTTCTAACGTCTTTTTACCTGTTCCTTAGCTTAATTATATCTAGCAGATTTTTGTTTCGTTTTATTTTCAGACGCAATTTATCTACTTTTTTATTTCAGCACAAAAAAATAGTGGACTTTTCGATCACAATCCATCTACACATTTCTTTTTAATATTATTTATTAAACATATTATCATATCTTTGTATTATTTTATAGATTTTTCTTAAGAATAGTCATTTTTTAAAAAAAGAATAATATATCCATAACAAACAGAATTATTATCGACTGGAATTAATTAAAAAAAACGTTGCCTTCAAAATAGAAAGGCAACGTTTTTTTGTTGTAAAAATAGCTTTCTTTGTTAATCATGCTGGGAATGCCATTTTTCAATTGCTTCCTTACGCTCTTTGAAGCGTTTCTCATTTCCTTGCATGGTTGGCAGATAGTACTGATTACCTTCTAATGAAGGCGGCATTGTTTTCATCGAAGTCAATTTATCATCTGTATAATGAGCGTACTGATAATCTTCTCCATAATGCAAATCCTTCATCAATTTTGTTGGTGCATTGCGAATAACCAAAGGAACTGGTTCATTCATTGTTTCATAAACGTCCTTCTTCGCCAGTTGATAAGCCGCGTCGACAGCATTTGACTTAGGGGCTAGAGATAAATAGATCACGGCTTGAGTTAAATGAACATTACACTCCGGCAATCCTATGAATTGACAGGATTGAAATACTGTATTGGTTAATTCCAAAGCGCGGTTGTCTGCCAATCCAATATCTTCACTCGCAAAACGAACCAAACGCCTCGCAATGAACAATGGATCTTCACCAGATTCTATCATCCTGGCCAGCCAATAGATTGCAGCATCTACATCACTATTTCGCATGGATTTATGCAAGGCCGAAATCGTATTGTAGTGTTCTTCCCCTTTTTTATCATAGAGAAAAGATTTTCGTTCGATCAAGTCCAACAGCTTATCCTCTTTGAGAGTTACCATGGCAGCTTCCTTCTCTCCATTTAGAATAGCCATTTCTAATGTATTCAAAGCCACTCTAGCATCACCATTCGCATATTTTGCAATCGAATTTAGCACTTCATCGTCCATTTTAATTTTTAGTTTAGGAAAACCTCTTGGACTTTCAATCGCTTGCTTCAGTAGCCGTAAAATATCTGAGCTTTCCAATTGATTCAATACAAAAACTTTACTTCTGGATAGTAAAGCCGAATTTATTTCAAATGATGGATTCTCTGTCGTAGCTCCTATCAGAATAATACTCCCGTTTTCAACATAGGGCAAAAAAGCATCCTGCTGTGCTTTATTGAAGCGATGGATTTCATCTACAAAAACAATTGTTTTAGTACCACATGTACGATTGTGCTCAGCGTCTTTCATGACTGTTTTTATTTCCTTGATTCCGCTCGTCACCGCGCTAAAATTGATAAATTCAGATTTTGTCTGATTTGCAATAATCCGTGCCAATGTTGTCTTACCAACACCGGGAGGACCCCAAAAGATCATTGATGAAACATGATCATTTTCAATGATTTCTCTTAATAACTTCCCATTACCCAACAAATGCGTTTGTCCAACAAACTCCTCTAGATTCTCAGGTCGAACACGCGTTGCCAATGGCTCACTCTCTTCTCTCGATTTTTCAAAAATTGAACTTTGTCTCATCTTAATACCTCCTAAGAACAAAAGCGAACGTATGTTCTTATTTTAGCATTTTTGATCCCTATTTACAAAGTGATTTACGTTGAAAAGCTCACTCATCTTTAGAATGAGTGAGCTTCATAAGATGTATCAAATATTTTTCGTTTGATAAAGGTGTTCCCAATCATTTGAGAAACGGTCTATTGCTTGTTTAGTCACTGCTAAATCAAAGAACACCTCTAATATTTCGGGAGAAAACGTTACGGCATCAGCTCCAGAATCTATTGCTTCTGTAATTTGCATTGTATTCTTAATACTAGACGCCATGATCTTTCCATTCAGTGTATTTGTTTTGGCATATTCTTTGGCTGAGCCAATGATATCAAATGGATTAATTCCGATATTTTCAGATCGATTAGTGTAGACTGCTACATAATCTGCTCCTGATTCTAGTGCCAGAAAGGCCTGTAGTTTTGTATAAACAGCTGAAGTTGTAATTCTACAATTGGCATTTTCTTTTTTTAAAATATTTAGTGCATTCAGGCCAGCTTTTGACGCCGGAATTTTTACGAAAACTTCTTCGCCGATCTGGTTCCAAATTTTTCTTGCGTCATCTACCATTCCTTCAAGTTCTTTTGCGACGACTTGCATGTGTAAGGTACGCTCATTCCCAATTATTTCAAGTGTCTTTTTCATATGGGGGAAAAAATCAATTTTTCCTTCTCTTTTAATGATACTCGGTGTAGATGTTATTCCCTTAATAGGTACTACATCCATATACTTTTCAATACTATCTAAACAGACGGTATCCAACAAATACTCCATTTTTTTATCCCCTTTACCCTCTAGATTTCCCACCAGCAATATTTGTGATAATACCACTTAAATAGCTAGCATGTTCTGACAAATAGAAGGCAACTACTTCTGCAATCTCCGATAACCTTCCAACTCTGCCGAGTGGAATACTTGAAGCTTTTACATAGCCTTCTCTCAATTCACTTAGCGATATTCTTCTAATAAAAGCTAATGTTTCTTCATACCTTTCAGAACGCAGTTCAGTCTCTTCCATAATACCTGGCGCTACACCTAAAACTCGGATGTTATATTTACCTAACTCTTTTGCCCAAGTACAAGTCATACTATTAATAGCTCCCTTTGTTCCTACATAAAAACCTTGTCCGATTGATCCCTCTAAAGCACTTTCAGTAGACATATTTATAATTACTCCAGAATGCTGCGTAACCATCTTACGAGCCACTGCTTGACTCATTAGAAATACACTTTTCTGATTAACTGAGACAATCCGATCAAATAATTTCTCGGTCAATTCATACTTCCCAGTGTTGTCAGGATTTATTAACATGCCGGGTAACGCTATTCCTGCATTATTTACTAGACCATCAATCCGCCCAAATTTCTGAAAAACATGATCTACTTGCTGATCTATCTCATTTTTTTTTGATACATCGACTTTATAAAAATAATAATTTTTTTCTTTGATTTGATTCGTACTCTTCAGATCAAAGTTCACCACTAGTGCATTGTTTTCTATCAAACATTTGACGATACTGCACCCAATTCCAGCAGAACCGCCGGTTACAATAATTACCTTATTATCTAGACCCAGCCAACTTTCCATGTCTTTCCTCCTACTACAATATATTTATAGGTTATAAGGCACTACTAGTATCATTAGTAATCCCTTTTATCTATCATTTTGCTTAAGCTATTAGAATGAGAGGGCAATGGTCGGGCATTTTCCTCCTTGGACTTTAGCGTCCGTAAGTGAGTCTGCCAACCAGCTCACTTAATTTTCCATTAGTCAGGAAATTCTCCTGGATTTGACTCGATCATCACTTTGATCTCATTGCCTTCCATCACTTTATCAAACGCTTCACGCCAATCAGTTAATGGGTATTTTTTCGTGATCATCTCATCGATATTGATTGCGCCTTTGGCTAACAAATGAATCGCGATTGGCCAATCATAAGGATTCTGTGAACGACTGCCGATG